>Ga0074044_10000283_pt1 | contig 50588 bp, 49 predicted proteins | sample BogForMeECP23OM1_FD_94443 | JGI IMG/M metagenome (GOLD analysis project Ga0074044, IMG submission 94443) | Bog forest soil microbial communities from Calvert Island, British Columbia, Canada - Bog Forest MetaG ECP23OM1 | ecosystem: Environmental > Terrestrial > Soil > Wetlands ...
TTTCACCACCGCCGAGGGCGGCATGATCACCACCGCCGACGACGCGCTGGCCGAAAAAATCGCCGTCGCCAGCCTGCACGGGATGAACAAGGACGCGTGGAAGCGCTACGACCAGAGCGGTTCGTGGTACTACGAAATCCACGACATGGGCTTCAAGTACAACCTGTCCGACGTGCACGCCGCCATCGGGCTGGCTCAACTCAAGCGGGCCGACGAATTCATGCGCCGCCGCAGCGAAATCGCGAGAGCCTACAACGAGGCTTTTCGCGCCGACGACGCCCTCCAGCCCGCCTACTCCGAGCCCGGCATCGAGCACGCCTGGCATCTCTACGTGCTGCGCATCCGCCCCGAGCGGCTCAGAATCGGCCGCAATCAGTTCGTCGAGATTCTTCGCGAGCGCGGGGTCGGATGCTCCGTGCACTGCATCCCGCTGCACACGATGCACTACTATCAGCGCGCCTACGGCTACCGCGATGGCGATTTTCCGGTCGCCGAAGATATCTTCAGCCGCTGCCTGTCGCTCCCCATTTACGCAGCGATGGCCGACGACGACGTCGCCTACGTGATCGAAACCGTTCTCGCCACCGCGCGCGAAAACCGCCGCTGACCCGGGAGAACTACGGTGCGTACTCTGGTGACCGGCGGCGCGGGATTCCTCGGCTCTCATCTATGCGAGCGCCTGCTGGACGACGGCCACGAGGTCATCTGCCTGGACAACTTCTTCAGCGGCAAGCGCGCCAACATCATGCACCTGCTCGGCAACCGCAATTTCGAATTCATCCGCCACGACGTCGTCGAGCCGATCCTGCTCGAGGTCGATCGCATCTTCAGCCTGGCCTGCCCCGCTTCGCCCGTGCACTACCAGTACAACCCGGTGAAGACCATCAAGACCTCGGTGATGGGCACCATCAACATGCTCGGCCTCGCCAAGCGCGTGCATGCGCGCATCCTGCTGACCTCGACCAGCGAGGTTTACGGCGACCCCGAGGAGCATCCGCAAACCGAATCGTACTGGGGCCACGTCAATCCGATCGGCGTGCGCTCATGCTACGACGAGGGCAAGCGCGTCGCCGAATGTCTGATGATGGACTATCACCGGCAGAACAACGTTGACACCCGCATCGTGCGCATCTTCAACACGTACGGCCCGCGGATGGCCATCAACGACGGGCGGGTGGTCTCGAACTTCTGCGTCGCCGCAATCCGCGGCGAGGATCTGGAGATCTACGGCGACGGCACCTCGACGCGCTCGTTCGCCTACGTTGACGACATCATCGACGCGCTGGTGCGCATGATGAATCAGGACACGCACATCGGCCCGGTGAACGTCGGCAACCCCGACGAATTCACGATCGCGGAACTCGCCAGCCTCGCCATTGAGCTGTCAGGCAGTTCGTCGAAGGTGGTTTACAAACCGCCGCGCGCCGACGATCCGGTCCGCCGCAGGCCAAACATCGAGCTCGCGAAAAAAATCCTCGGCGGCTGGCAGCCGCATACCGCACTTCTTCCCGGCCTTCAAAAATCCATCCACCACTTCCGCGAAGTCCTCGGCATCCCGCGCAAATAGCGGGGGCTCTCGCGCGCGCCGCGCCGCTTGCGATTAGTGCGATCAGCCGACAAGATAATCTTGCGTCCCGGTCCGCGCGAATCTGCGCCCCACCATGAATCGAAGTACAGTACAGGTCTTCAGGATTTGGCGAACCGGATTCGCTCTCCTGCTGTCGCTGGCGATCGCCGCCTGCGCCGCGACGCCGTCAGCCGCTCCTCCTCCGCCTAAAGCCGTCGTGTATATGCCGCGCTCGAGCGATACGCCGCCGCCTGACGAATGGAATCTGCTGCCCGATCCGACCACCGGACGAGTCGATGTGTACCACGAGGGATCATACGTCGGCGCGGTCACCGGCGACGAGCCCGCCGACCAAGACCCTCCGATCCCGCATCCTGTCGCACCAGCGAATTGACCCGAGCGCGCGGCGCTCACTGCTTCAGCAGGTTGCGGGCGATCACGACGCGCTGAATTTGCGATGTGCCTTCGTAGATCTGCAGCAGCTTCGCATCGCGCATCAGCTTCTCAACGGGGTACTCCTTCATGTAGCCGTAGCCGCCGAATATCTGCACGGCGTCGGTCGTGATCCGCATCGTGGCGTCGGCGCTGAATGCCTTTGCGTAGGCCGAAATCGTGTTGGCGCTCTCGCCGCGATCGACCAGCCACGCCGCCTTGTAGGTCAGCAGCCGCATCGCTTCGATTTCGATCGCCATGTCCGCCATCATGAACTGGATCGCCTGGAAGTTTGCGATCGGCTGCCCGAACGCGTTGCGTTGCTTGGAGTACTTCAGGCATTCGTCGAGCGCGCGCTGCGCAATCCCGACCGCAATCGCGCCAATCTCCGGGCGGCTGTGATCGAACGTCGCCATCGCGTACTTGAAGCCCTCGCCCTCGCGTCCGACCAGCGCGCCGGCGGGGATCCGCACGTCCTCGTAAAAAATTTCGCCGGTGTCAGCCGCGCGCTGCCCGAGCTTTCCATGCATCCGGTTGCGCGTGACTCCGGGCACGCTCGAAGGAAACACGAAGCAGGAGATGCCCTTGTGCTTAAGGCGCTTGTCCGCCGTCGCAAACGTGACGTACCAATCCGCGCGCGACCCGTTGGAGATGAAATGCTTGGCGCCGTTGAGGATGAACTCGTCGCCCTCGCGCCGGTACGAGGTGCTCATCGCGGCGACGTCCGAGCCCGCGCCGGGCTCCGTGATCGCGAACGCGCAGAAGGTCAGCTTCTTCACGAGCTGCCCGAGGTAGGTCCGTTGCTGCGCTTCGTTGCCCGCAATCAGAATCGGCAGCGTCGCGAGGTCATTGGCTCCCACCGCGTTCGAGATTCCCGCGCATCCGTAGTTCAGCTCCTCGACGATCAGGCTCGTGTCGAGCACGCCGAGCCCCGGCCCGCCCAGCTCTTTCGGCACTCCGAAGTTCATCAGCCCCGCTGCGAACGCTTTCTCGCACACATCGACCGGAAAAATCTCCTTCTCGTCGTATTCGCGCGCGCGCGGAATTATTTCCTGCTCAGCAAACTTGCGCGCGAGCTCTTTCAGGTCGCGCTGTTCGTCGGTCAAATCAAAACCAAGCATCTTGATATCTCCTCGATCGCAGCCGTGTTCGACCGTCGCGTCGCCGCGTTTGGCTTTTCACCGTTAACCGACCGCGCGCCGCAATGAAAGAGCCGCCACCCGTGCGTCGATTCGCCTTGAAAAACCGCGCGCGTCCGAATACGACGGTAGTTGAATCTGATTCCTCAAGGAGACCCACGATGCCAATTACGGTGATTGCGAAGCTTAAAGTGAAGCCCGGCAGCGAGGCCGCGTTTGAAGCCGCAGGCAAGGAAATGATCGCCACGGTGAAAACCGCCGAGCCCGGCACGCTCGCCTACATCCTGCACAAGAACACCAAGGACCCGACCGAATTCACCTACTACGAGGTTTACCAGGACCAGGCCGCGCTCGATTCCCACGGCAAGACCGAGCACATGAAGGCGTTCGGCGGAAAAATCGGCGCGCTGCTGGCCGGACGCCCCGAGATCGCGGTGCTGACCGAAGTCGCGCGCAAGTAGCGCCCAGGCCGCCGAGCGTTGCGAGGCCGGGTGAGCGTGCGGGGGGCATTCTCTTACTTAAAGTAACCGTTTAAGTTTAACTTCGATGCCCTCCACTCTCGCAATCCTCGGCGGCCAGCCCCTTCGCACCCGCCCGTTCCCGACCTGGCCCGTCTTCGACGCCCGCGAGCGCGCGCAACTCGACGACGTCCTCACCTCGTCCAGTTGGGGCGGCTATCCCAGCCCGAATCGCAAGGCCGTCGAGTTCGCCGCCGCCTTCGCCGCGTATCACGGCGCTCGCTTCGCCATTCCGACGACTTCCGGCACCAGCGCGCTCGAGGTCGCGCTCAAAGCGCTCGGCATCGGCGCCGGCGACGAGGTCATCGTTCCCGCAATCACCTTCGCCGCGACCCCCTACGCCGCCGTCGCATGCACGGCGCGTCCCGTGTTTGCCGACGTCAGCGCCGTCAACGCGTGCATCGATCCCGAATCCGTCAAGCGCCTGATCGCGCGCCGCACCAAGGCCATCATCCCGGTCCACTACGGCGCGTCGCTCGCCGATCTCGACGCACTTGCCGAAATTTCGCGTGCGCATTCCATTCCGCTCGTCGAGGATTGCGCCCACGTCCCGGGTGCTCGATTCCGCGAGCGCGGCGTCGGTACTCATGGCGCGCTCGGCTGCTTCAGTTTTCAATCCTCCAAGCCGATGACCGCCGGCGAAGGCGGAATGATCACGACCGACGACCCCGACCTCGAGCAGCGATGCCAGTCGCTCATCAATTGCGGACGGCGCCGACCGGGCGACAACTTCGAAGGCCCGCTGATGGGCGCGAACTACCGGATGACGGAATGGCAATGCGGAATTCTGCTCGCGCAACTGGCGCGCCTGCCCGAGCAGATCGAGCACAAGAGCCGCGCCGCCGTCCGCCTGCGTGAAGGACTCGGCGCCATCGAGGGGCTCACCCCCATCGCGCGCGATCCGCGCGTCACGCGCGAGGTCATCTACGCATTTATTTTTCTCGTTGACGAATCCGCGCTCGGGCTCTCGCGCAACCGGTTCGTCCGCGCGATTCGCGCCGAGGGCATTCCGTGCGGCGTCGGCAACGAACCAGTCTATCGATCCGCACTCTTCCCGCGCGAGTCGGCCGCTTATCGCAAAGCCTGCGAACTCGCAGGCGCTTCCGCCAACACCAACATCGATTGCCCGGTCGCCGAGCGCCTTTTCGAGCATGCGATCGTCTCGATACCGCACGAATGCCTGCTCGGCGACGACCGCGACATCGGCGACATCATCGGCGCAGCCGCAAAGGTGGCTTCCAGAGCCACTGAACTCGCCGCGGTCAAACTGGCATGAGTCCCCTCTGCGCCGGCGCCGCGCGGGTAAAGCTCGATCCGCCCATCGGCCTCGCGATGCTCGGTTACGGCAGCCGCGTCGGCCGCAACGAGGGCGTGCACGACGATCTCGCCGCGCAAGCGCTCGTGCTCGGCGACGGTGACAGGAAGGTCGCCATCGCCGGCGTCGATCTTCTCGCGCTCGGCAAGCGCATCGCCGACGACATCCGCGAGCGCGTCGCAGCCAAGACCGGCATCCCGGCCGATTCGATTCTGATTTGCGCCACTCACACCCATTCCGCGCCCGCCTTCAACATCTTCGCGACTCCGCGGGCCGACGCGAAACCCGCCGACGGCCGCGACCTGGAATGGGAACGCGCACTTCCCGAAAAAATCGCTTCTGCGATTATCCGGGCGAACGAAAATCTCGAACCCGCGGCGCTCCGCGCGTCCGCTGCGCCATTCACGCTGGGAATCAATCGCCGGCTGATGCGCCCGAACCGCCAGATTCAACTGGCCGCCAACCGCGACGGCCCGGCTGACGGTGAAGTACAGGCGCTCGGCGCGTACCGCCCGGACGGAAGCCCAATCGCGTTCCTGATGAACTATCCATGCCACGGCGTCGTGCTGTGCGAGGACAACCTGCTCTACTCGCGCGACTGGCCCGGCTTCGCGATGGACGAAATCGAGACCGCGACCGCTTGCGCGGCCGGCTCGCGCGCAATCTCGATTTTCCTTCAGGGCGCGACCGGCAACATCGATCCGCGCAGCCGCGGCAACTTCGAGGTCGCAGAGCAGCAGGGCCGTGCGATGGGCCGCGGCGTCCTCGACGCGCTCGAGCGCGCGCCGTCGATCGCCGACGCCAGAATCGCCTCGCGCAGAATCGCGCTAAACCTCAAGCTCAAAGACCTCGGCGCCGACCTCGCCGTCGCGCGCGATTGCGCCACCCAGACGCAGGCCTCGCTCGACAACCATCGCGGCGGCGACGGCTACCAGTTGAAGCGCCTGCGCGACCATCACGCACAGTCCCGTGCAGTGCTGAGCGCCCTGGAAGCCCTCGAGGAGCAAAATCGCCGCGATCGCCGCGTTGACATGGCGCGCCACGAGCTCGCCACGGCGATGACTATCGTCACCGTCGGCGATCTGGCCATCGTCGGCATCCCCGGCGAGCTTTTCGTCGAGCTCGGTCTCGCGCTCAAGGCAACCCCGCACTTCGTGCAAACTTTTGTCGCCGGCTACTGCAACGACCTGATCGGCTACATTCCCACCCGCGCCGCCTGCTCCGAGGGTGGTTATGAGGTTGACACCGCGCGAATTGCGGCCGGCAGCGGCGAGACGATGGTCGAGACCGCCCTCGCCGCGCTCGCCGCGATGCGCTCGTAGTCCATGCGCGAGATTCAGCATCGCGAACTTGCCGAGATGGTCGCGACCGGCGCGCAAATCGTTGAGGTCTTGCCGTCGCACGAGTACAACGCCGCCCACATCCGCGGCGCTATTCACGTTCCGCTCGGCCGCATCCTGCGCAATGCACCCGCGGCGCTCGACCGCGACCGTCCGCTCGTCGTCTATTGCCGCGATTCCTTGTGAGACCTCAGTGCGCGAGCTGCGGCGCAGCTCGAGATATTGGGATTCACCGGCATCCGTCATTATTTTCGCGGCAAGGCTGATTGGATCGTCCGCGGATTGCCCACAGATCCGCCGGCTCCTCTTTCAGAGCGGATGCGCGCGTTTCCCTACTTCGTAAACAATCTCGCGCCGGGCATGCGCTCTTTCTGGATTCACTACTCGGACCGGGTGCGCGTCTCCGAGTTCACGCGGGACGACCTCGCCCGGCTAGCCCCCGAAGACTCCGTCCCGCCGGCCTCACCCGATTCGCCAACCCCGCGCGCCGTGGTGCTCACTCCCGGCGGAGTCTTGCTGGGCGCGATCGAACAATCCGAGTCTGCGCCGCGCGCACTAGCCGCAATGAATCCCGCTCCGCAAACGATTCGCCCCGACATGACCCCGCGCCTGGCCGCGAAGCTGTTAACCTCGAATCCGTACGTGCTAGTGACCACTGCGATGGGCAAATACATCGCTCGGTACATTCCTGCCTAATCCGTTCGTATTCCTGCCCTGCTATCTGTCGATCAAGCCATCGCCCGAAATGTCCAGATGATAGGCGACCTCGCGCGCAAGCTCCCCGGGCCGCTCGCGATAGTAGTCAACCTGAGGCACGCCCGGAACCGCCGCGATAACTTCCGCAACCGCGACCGTCGTGAAACCGTGCCGCGCGAAGAAGCCTCCAGCTTCGGTGCTGAACAAGTACAGATGACGCGCACCGCGCGTATGCGCGGCCTTGCGCGCCGCCGCAACCAACGCCCCGCCGATTCCGCGCCGGCGCATCGATTCATTCACATACAACGAGCGTATCAGCGCCGCATCGATCCTCGACTCGACGCCAATCACTCCGACCGCCTCATCGCCGACGTACGCGACGAGATAACAGGCGGCCGGCCATTCAATGCCGTCCGTGATCATGCCGGCCCGCGCGAGCATCTCGCGCACCAGCGGGAAGTCGTGCGTCTGCTCGACTGCCAGTTCGCCGGCGCGATGCTTGCGTATCCCCATGGCGCGATCCGGTCCCTACTTTTTCGGCGGCGGAAAAAGTTGCACGCCGGCTTCGTCCACCACCGTGATTGCCTTGACCGGGCACGAACGCGCCGCCGAGATGATTATCGAGTCGCCAGCGCCCGCTGCATTGACGACCTCGGACTTGCCCTCGGCGTCGAGTTGAAACACCGCCGGCGCAGTTTCCACGCAGTCGCTGCTGCCGATGCAACGGATCTTGTTTATGGTGATCGAAAGTTTCGCCATCGCTACCTCCGAGTGGTGAATGAACAATAGAATCCGCGCTCGGCGCGCCGCAAGCATTTTGACGGTTTCACGCTGTGCGCCGCGCGCGCCCGCAATTGAATCCGCCCGCAGCGCGGCTAATACTCATTCGCGATGAGCCAAATCGCAGGCACCGGGATCGACGTCATCGAGGTCGAACGCATCGAGCGCGCTCTCACGCGGCCCGCTACCGGCGAGCGTTTTCGCGCCCGCGTCTTCACGCCCGGCGAGGTCAAGTACTGTGAGTCGCGCGGCCGTCCCCGCTACCAGAGCTACGCCGCGCGCTTCGCCGCCAAGGAAGCGACGATGAAGGCGCTCGGCACGGGATGGAACCGCAACGTCGGATGGAGCGAAATAGAAGTCGTGCGGGAGCGCGGCAAAGCGCCGAGCATCGCGCTGTCGGGCAAGGCCGCCGCCTTCGCGCAGCGCAAACAGATAACGCGCTTCCACCTGAGCATCACGCACACCGCCGCCGAAGCCATAGCCCACGTAATCGCTGAAACCTGACGTCTAACTGACTTTGGGGGATGGCGACCGGCTTTCCGGTTCTGCATGGCATGATAATTTGGCGGCTTCGGTTTTGCCAAATTCAAGGGAATATGCTGCAATTTGATATATGGACAAGCACATAAGCAAACATGCCGAAACGCAGCATCTCGCCAGCGATGTTGTTCATTACCGCGAGTACAAAATTCTGCTGCAGCCCGACCGCTTTTCGAGCAAGAATGGTTTTCTCGAATTCTGGGAAGCAGTGTCCAAGACTCTTAAGAAACTCCATCTTAGAGTAGATATGGACGAGCGCGCATTCGAGAGCCAGGTTCGGGAAGTGCTCTTTTATGACACTCCGGAGTTTGACCTCTACAACCACCACTTCATTCTTCGAAAGCGGACCTTTTACGACCAGGGATGGCCCCGTCCCGGCCACGAGCTGGCCTTCAAGTACCGTACCCCGGAGCTCAAGAACGCCGCGGCGGTTGACGTGCATCCGCAACTGGGAGGACACGACGAAATAAAGTTCAAAGAGGAGTTATTGCTCGAGCGCGACCGCCTGGGTGGGATGCGCAGCGTCTATTCCCATGGATGCGTGCTCACGTCGCCGAACATTGAGCTCGAACGCGGTATCGAAGACATTACCCGCGCTTTCCCGACCCTCAAGCGTATAGATATACGGCCTAGAACCAAAATGATGCTGGTCAACAACGTAGCCGTCGAGGAGGTGCAGAATACCATGGGCGTGATCCACTTCGGGCACCACTTCAAGGGTAAGAGCACCATCGCGATATGGCGAAGTCGGGCGCTGGAAAAGTCGTTATCGGGAGAGTTCGCATTTCAATGCAAGTTCGACCGGCTTGAGGAGGTGAGCAAGGAATCCATCGAGCTCTCGGAAGAGTTCTACAAAAAGGTGCAACTCGATTGCGCGGAATGGATCAAACTTGGCACCACCAAGACCGCGATGGTTTACGGGCTCGGCGATAGTCAGCAACTCAAGAACCGTGAATGAGGTACGGCGCCTACGTTCGATTGCGCCGCGGCCTCGCAAGCAGCAGAGTCAGCAGCAGAATGCTCGAGTTTTTCAGGGAGGAGTGAAGCTTCACGGAGAAACCGCCCGGTTCAGATCCAATTGGCCAACCCCGGGCCATGCAACCACATGCGCTGCTGGAAGCCGGCCGGTGACAGTGGCGCGCCGGTCCAGAGCGGATAGAAATAAATAAAGAGGGCGAGGACGGCGGTGACAAACACTATCGAGACGAACATTGCGGCATGGCGCGGGCTGTAATAGCGCAAGCCGAGGTACGCGCCCGCCAGCGCAGCCACGATCCCCAGACCGTAAGGCGTGCCCACGCCGAGCACCGACGCCGCTATCACCGGGGCGAGAAGCGCGACCGGCTCCCAGCTGCCTGGTTCGCCACTCGCACATTCCACGACCGTCGAGGCCAATGCGAAAAAACCCAAATACAGCGAGGGCAGATAGTAGTACACAAACTGGTAGCGACTGATGGGAATCCACATCGCGAGGTAGCCCGCGTATCCAACCACGACGAAGGCCATTGCTACGTCACGCCGCGCGATCGCTTTGAGCGCTGCCAGCGGAACCGACACCACCACCCCCCACCAGATCACGGGGTTGCCAAGCGCCCGTATCGCGAGCACGGGAGCATCGGCGAACCAGCGATCGGCGCTCGAATTCCAATACAGGATGGAGCGAAGCATGAGCGGCCAGCTCCACCATCGGGAAGCGTAAGGGTGAGCACTGGGGAGCTGTATTTGAGCGCGGAATTCTTGATGGTAGTAGGTCAGCTGATCGCCGACGCCGCGCCACCACCCTAACCAGTAGTACGGGATGAAGACCGCGAAATAGACTAACGCGCTCAACCCTGCAACCAGCGCCAGCGCGCTTGCAAGGTTGAGTATGAGCACGGAGCCCTGGGCTTTCGCCGGTGGTTGTGTGCGCGGTGACGACCAACTTTCGCTAAGCAGCGCGCCAAACACGAAGACCATCACCAGCGCAAAGGTGACCACCGGAATCACCAGCTTGGAAGCAAACCCAAGACCGAGCGCAACCCCCATCAGGGCGAGCGCCCGGCGCTGAATCGATTTGCTGCGGCTCTCCATGAAGCTGAACAGCGCCAGGTACGCGCAGGCTGCGAAAGTGAGATAGAAGATCTCCCAGACCGCGATCCGCGAGTCCACGAAGAACAGGCCATCACAGATGACGAAGCTCGCCGATAACCCGGCTGCGATTCGGGAACCACAGATGCGGCGACCAAGCAGGTAAGTTATCCCCACCAGCGCGGTCCCGAACAGCACGCTGGGCAAACGCCAAGCCACCGCGTTGTCTCCCAAAAACTTCATGCTCAAAGCCATCAGGAAGCCTGAGAGCGGCGGATGAGAAGACTTAAAGGGCAACCCTGAAAGAAAGTTACGCGCTTCTGCGACGGTATAGTCCTCGTCGAAGACGATGAACGGGGGCAGCCAGAAATACCACAAGCGCGTGGCCAATGCGGCTGCTAACAGCGCGCCGACCGCTGCGGAGTCGCGGCGCAGCCATCGCAGCGGTGGAGAACTGCCGATCATCGACCAGTCATAGATCCGGGCCTGGATCGCGGTTGCACGTTACCTTGCGGCAGCGGCTCCTGGAGTGCGCTACCTCAAGTCGAGCGGGTGCGTGACACCGCACGACGCCCGCCGGGATTGAGCGGAATGGAGCCGAACATTTGAAACAGAAATCCGCAGCCATAGGAAAGATGACAGAGCGGAAACAGGACGAGGAACAGAAAAAAAGTACGCGGCTGCCGCGAGTCCAGCATCGCCCACGCGGAGGCACCGAGCAGGAGCCCGAGATAGAGCAGCAGCGGCCCAAGATAAAGTTGGCGATGCACGAACAGAGTCGAAATCAGATACAGGATGAAGATTGCCGGGATGATGTACGTCAGGGAAAGCGAAGACGGGGCAACCGAGGTGTTCTGCCAGCGCCCGCGTCCGTAACGGAACACCTGGGCAGCGAATTCCCTCAGGTTCGCGCGACGGCGGTGATAGGTCACTAAGTCGGGATCGTGAAGCATCCGAGCTCCGCTCGCACTGAGTTCCCAAAGCAGAACATTCTCTTCGTTACAGACCAAATGCTCCTTGAATGGTTCCGGCAACTCGGAGACTATCTGGCGACGCAATGCCAGATTGCAGAGAATTAGCGCGCTGTCGTTGGCCGGCCGCACTCCTCCGCGCCGGCAGTATCGATCGCGAACCGTCGCAGCGCCAAACCACGAGCTAAACACCTCGCCCACGCAACGCTGGAACGTGTCACTGTCCGCCGGCGTTAGGTTGGGGCCCCCAACCACCATCGCGTCCGGCCGAGCCGCAAACGTCATGAGGGCGCGCGAGAAAAGGTCGGGAACCACAGTTACGTCGTCGTCGAGAAAGTACACAATCTCACCGGTCGCTCGGGCGAGCGCAACATTGCGGGCCGCGGCGGGCGAGGTCCGCTGGATTTCGACGATGTTGAGCCTCGCATCTCGCGCTGCGAAGGACTCAAGCAGCTCGCGGGTCGCCAATTCGCGGCCGTTGCAGACTACGACGATCTCCGCGTCGCAGGGCAAGTCCGCTCTGAAAACGCTCGCAAGGCATTGCGAGAGCTCGCCGAGACGCCGGTAGGTTATGATGACGATACTTATGGATAAGGACCCGAAAGATGTAGGGCGAGGCGACGTCATGGTGCGCAGTTGCAAGCAGGCTTGGTAGTCGCGGATGCTCCGGCGGCCGGCTTGCGCGCGAGAGCTTGATCGCGGCCAAGGCGATGGCGGCGGTTGCCGATAGCGCTCAGGCCCACCTTTGAATCCGTCCGGCTTCCGTCGCAGCAAGTTCGATGATTGGCTCGTAGAGCGCAGCGCGCGCATCCCAGGAGTGATTTTCCACCATATACTGCTCAACGCCATGGTTACGCGGCGGGTCGGAAGCTATCGACAGCACCGCTTCAACAAATGCCTGTTCGTTCTGGTAATCAACGAGCGCGCCCATACCGGTTTGCTCGATCAACCAGCGGTTAGGGATCGGCCGCTCGCAGACCACCGGCAAACCGGTTCGCAAATAATAGTAAATTTTGCTGCTCTCGTTATCCTGCACCGGGCCCTGCGCCAGCACGACCCCCGCCTTCGCGAACCGCTGCCAATCCCAGACCTGGTCGGCATTGACCGCGCCCACGTGAAGCACCGATTCAGGATCGAGATAGTCGGTCTGCCCGATGCCCATCGCGACAAGCCTGATTCCGTGGGCTCTGAGAGCTTTGCCCAGCCGGTTGAGCCTATCCTGCCAGAGAATATTGATCTCAGGCTGATGCGTTCTCGCGTAGAGGTTGCCGGCAAACAGCGCGACCGGCTCAGTGATGCCGCGTGCCAGGTACGGATTACCGCGCGGCGGCGGTATCGCCGCATCCACGCCGGTCGGGACGATGTACAAATTTGTGTCCGCGCCATGCTCCCGCAGCCATAGCGCGGCACTGCGATTGGTGAGCACGGTCACGACCCGGCTGCGGCGGGCGAGCGCCTGCTGGGTGCGGAACAGCCTTTCGCGTATCTCGCCAAAAAAATATACCCCCTCACGATCCGCGGGTCCCACCACCGAACCGAGCTTACTTACGATGAAAGGATGATCGCTGCCGTGCGCGGCCGCCAGCGAGTCGAACCCCTGATGAAAGAAAGTCTTTATCAGGTCGTACTCGTGCCACCGAACCCAGCTGAATGGAACCTCGCGGAGCCCGGATTCGCGCAGTACCGGCGCCGAGCGCAGGTTGATAACGATATCGACATCATGCCCGCGGCGGGCTAGGGCCTCCGCCATGCGATAGAAGCGCAGATCGGCCATGTCCGCGAGCTTGAATTCGGCCCGTTGATGGTTCCCGTAAACGCAGGCGATACGAATTCCGGTGCGCTGCGCTCGGGGCCGGTTCGAGCGCTCGTCAAATGTAGTCATCGAAATGCCGCTCGGAGCGCGCGAACGTGATCACCCCCAGCACCAGGGTCAGCAACGACGCGAAGGTGGTGATGCCCAGCAGCGTGAAGCCCGGAAAAGTCCCCTGGACCAGCGTCTCGCGGTAAATCTCGATTATTCCAGCCATCGGATTGAGCAGGTAAAAATTGAGAAATCGCTTCGGGACCCAACTGAGCGGATAGAAGCTCGGGGTCAAATAAAACATCGCGCGCAGCAAAGGGTCCATCAGGTATTCGACGTCTCGGTAGAAGACATTTAAACTCGCCGCCAACAATCCAGCGCCGGTCAGAAACACCGCTTGCAAAACCATCACTGCGGGCAAATACAAGATGTACGCGGTGAAGCGCACCGACATCGCCGCCATCAGTATGAACAGGACGGTCAGAGAAATCAGGAAATGGATCGAACTCGCAATGATCGCCGAAAGCGGGATCAGTGCGCGGGGAATAAGAACCTTCTTCACCATTCCGGAGGAGCGCGGGATGGAGCCGGTCGCATTGCTGAGCCCCATCTGAAAGAAGGTCCACGGCAGCAGCGCCGAGAGCACGAACACCGGATAGTGGGGAACGTCGACCCGCATAAAGAGTCGAAACACCACCACCATGATGACCATGCTAAGTACCGGGTTGAGCACGAACCAGATGACTCCGAGAGTAGTGGTCTTGTAGCGGGCGGTAAGCTCGGCCCCGACCAGGTTCCTAAGCAGGTCGCGCCGCCCCGCCAGCGCGGCATGCCGTGAGGACCAGAAGTCTTTCCACTTCAGTTCAGCCGCCATTGCGTCCTTTCCGGCTGGTCATCTCCTCGTCTGCCGCTTCCCCCTGGCAAAGTCTTTACCTCCTTCGCGAATCGCGCCAGATTATGCTTCTGCCGTCCATGCATAGCAAGCGAAATACGCGAACCGGTGATGATGCGTAGTTTTCGGGCGAGCATCGTGGTGCCGCTGCTTGACCAGCGCGACGAATGGCTGGAACAAAGCCTGCGGTCCGCAGTCGAACAAAGCTCGCGCTGCGAAGTTATCGTCGCGTATTCGCCCCGGGTCCGGCAGTCGAATCTCAATCTGATCGCGCGCCTGATGCGCGAGTTTGACAATTTGGCGTTAACGCCGGAGAAGCCCGGGCGCGGATTCCCGGGCGCAATCAACGCCGGGATAGCGCTCGCCAGCGCGGACCGAATCGGCCTGCTGTTGTCCGACGACTGGCTGGATCGCGAAGCGGTCGAGCAGTGCCTCGTTCACCCAAGCGACATCGTGAGTACCGGGCAAACCTCCTACGCAGCCGACGGCACGACCGTGCTTGCGGAGATCAGCGCGGTTCCGAGCTGGCGCACCTTCAACAGTCTTCCGAGCCTCGAGCGAAAGGCGAGTTACCTCAGCCACTTTTTTCTCTTTCGCAAGCGGAAGTTGCAGGAAATCGGAGGAGCGGATGAGGACCTCGGGGATCTTGCGGGAGCAGGAATTGATGATTTCGAAATGATCTGGACTCTGCTCGAGCACGGGGCGACGGTGAGCATTGTAGAGCGAAGCTTGTACAATTACCGCGACCATTTCGGCGAGCGGCTTACCCTCAAGCGGCGAGAGGATTCGTTGGCCGGGCTCGACCGGATCTTGAGCAAGCATCGGGTCGCGCCGGCAGACCGCGCCCGCATCGTGGCGGCGCACTCCCCCTGGTATGGAGAACCGGTTCACGTCGTCCAGGACAGGCTCAAGGCTCGCCGCTGATTAACCGCAAGATCCGATGAAGACTGGTTACGATCCAGCTCCCTTCACCGAAAACGGCTTTCGTGCACGCGAGTTTTTCCCGCACGAGGTGATTCGCGTTCCCAAGCAGTATCCGGACACGCTGCAGAAGCTTGCACTGCGCGGAGTCCGGCCGGAACGGGTGGCGGCCGGCGCCTGTTACCAGGTCAACTTGTATGCGACCCGAATCGAAGACTTCCCGGTCCGGCTGTTTCGCGATCGCGCGATTAACTGGCACCATCAGCAGCTGGGTCGGGACGGGCTGGCCGCATCTGCGGGTCTGTTTGTTGAGAGTGACCAGGGATATCTGACACTGCTTCAGTCCGATCTCTGTCAGCAGATATACCGCGACCCAAAACTGAAACAGCAGTGCGGATCCAGACTCAACAACCGCTTCCGCTATTGGTACAAGATGCTGCTGAACGCCGTCCTGGATTTTGCCCAGGATCTTGGACTTAAGGCGGTCTATTCCCCGACCGCCGCACACATCGTCGCGACGACCCCCAGGCAGGTGGTGCCCGACCTGTTCGAGCAGATATACGATTTCGTGGCAAGCTCCTACGTGTGCGCGCGGCGCTCGGAAGAAGCGGCCGAGTATTGGCGCATCGAGCTTTCAGCCAATCGGAACCGGATCGCCCCACTGGCCAGCAAGCAAGAGAGTGGCCCGCAACCGACCCGCGTCATATGCCTGTATCATGACATCGAGCAGGACGTGGACACCGAAGTATCCAAGCCGGAGTGCGCGGCTGCGCTGGCGCACATGCTGGAAATCGAACAAGCGCGAGGGGTCCGGGCGACTTACAACGTACTCGGAACCATCTATCGTGAGGTTGCGCCCTCGATCCTGGCGGTTGGCGGCCACGCGCTGGGGCTTCATACTTACGATCACAATATCGATGACCCGGCCCAACTCGCCAAGGCTCGCAAGGTAGATTTGCAGGTTAAAGGATACCGTCCGGCGCGCTCAATCATCACGCCCGAGCTTAGCGTTTACCAGCTCTCCTACCATAACTTCGAATGGCTGATGTCCTCAGCCGGGAGCCTCGGCCTGGAGGAGCCCGCGCTTGATAGAGGGGTGGTCAGGATTCCGGCCCACCTCGATGACTATGGTCTGGTTAAGGGAGAAAGCTATGAAGACTGGATGCACCGCTTGCGCCACGCGGTAGAGACCCGGCAATTTGTGTCGGTCGGACTGCATGACTGTTATTCGCAGTACTGGATCAAACACTACGAACAACTGCTGGAATACTTACAGAACGCGGGTGAGCTGTGGAACTGCGATGATCTGACCGATTCGGTGTACCTTGCGAACGCACGCTAACCGCGAACTCGCGAGTCCCACTCGCAGTTCAGGGCGCCAGCACGGACTCGACCGCATCCGCGGCGCCGGCCAGATCCCGACCCACAACCAACCGATAGCAATCGGTCCGGCTCAACAACCGCAAAGCCGCCAGCAGCCGCGATGAGGCGATCGATCCTTTCCGAAAAAGGTCGCTTGCTCCCCCGCGCAGGAAATACTCCAGCACCTGCGGCAGACCTAGCCCGAAAACCAGGTTTGCGGCCAACACCGGAAGCGCTTGAGCACGGTTCATCCGTGCGATGCTCGATTCGGCGCCGCTGCTGCGGGCGCCGATGATCACTACCTTGGGAGATGCTCGATCGATCACGCGGTCGCGGAAGTAGCTCAGATCGATCAGCGTTTTGGGACCGTGATTGCGGCGATTGAAGGTCCGCAGATGTTCGAGACCGATTCCGTCCACCTTGCCCCGAACTCCCATTCTGGTAGGGAACGCGAGCAAGTGCCCCTTCGCGAGCAGCGGCGTATCGTCAGAGAGAATCTTGACGGCGGGCCGCTTGAGCAGTTCCAGCGCCAGCGTGGTTTTACCGCCTGCTTCCGGCAGCAGCAGCAGCGCACCTCGAGCGGCGATGGCAATTCCGAGCGCGTGAACCCGGTGGATTCCTCTCCGATCGTGGAGCTCCCCCACCCGCGACAAAGCCATCAGATAGGTCAGCTCGTAGAGAAGGTCGAGATCGCGGCTCCAAAGCTCGCCTAGCTCGTTGGCGAAGTCGTATTTCCCAAGCGCTTGCCGATGGTAGTCATTGTAGCGAACTTCGTGATCGTCGTAGCTGACAGCGTTGGGCGTGATCATACTGGCGATTCGGTCGGGGATGCGGCTCCAGGGCGGCTCGTCGGCGTGGGCGACAATCCTGATCGCTCCACGCTGAGCTGGGGCGACAAAATATGCAAAATCTCTGGTCAGGCTGTCGATTAAACCGGGAACTTCGCTCACCAGGGTGAGTCCGGTACCATAGAGGTCGAAGCTCGCCTCTGTCAGGCTCCGCAGCGGTTCAGCGGCTGCGCTCTCACTTGCAGATTCAACGATGCGGGCAGTTGCCATCGAGCGCGATTCCATAGGCACTAAATAAACCGCGGACCTAGCCAAGATCAATCGAGTGCCGTTGTCCTCCTTCGTGCCGGATCCCGGGCTGGGTCCCGTCAACCAGGAGGCTACATCGCCTTTTCTCTATTTCCGCGCCTCTCGGCTAGGCCTGAATCAATCCGACGATCGCCCCAAAGACCTCCAGCAGCAGCGATAATCGCAAATCCCTGAAAAAGCACGATCAACGGGATCACCGGGACAATAAAGCGTTTGCTCCCGAAGATGAAGAGCGCCGGCAACATCACGCACGCCAGCAGGAGTACGCCGGCTTCAGGCTCGTTGCTGAGCTCGCTGCGGTGCACGCGAATCATCGCGAGGATCAGACCAGTTGCAAGAACGATCGCACTGATCAGATCCAAAAGGGAGTAGGAGCCGATTGGACCGCTCCTGAAGCCTTCCGGCGGAAGCGCCCAAATGTCGCGTTTGATCCCAAACAGGTATAAGGCTCGCTGCCCAATCAGCCATAGCCACTGCCCAGGCATCTGAAGCACGAACTGCCAACCACTGGGTTCGATGATATCAGGATAAGGAAAACTGTATCCCTGTGCGTTCGGGTTGTTTGCCACATGAAACCGGAATTCGCTCCCTTCCATCAAAAATACGGCCCGACCCTGGTTTAAAGATTGCGCAAACGACCATGCGGCAAGCAACACGAGCGATGTTAAAACGATAATCCCAGTCTGGCGCAAGTCTTCAATCGACAGGCTCCTGCTCCGAATCAAGAAGGAGTAAATCAATGGGACCAGGAGCACCGCTACGTATCGCACCTGAATCAAAGAAATGAACGCCAGCACAAAGCCCATTCCAATGCCATACAGCCGCGACCTCTTTGGCGACGTGGCAGACTCAGCTGACATCAGCATCGATAGAAACAAAAGCATCAAAAAACCTGCCAGCACTTCGTACTGGATCATATTGCTGTAATATCTCCAGGACTCGGAGAACAAGAATAGGACGACCGCGAGTTGTGCGACAGCAGGCTGGAACCAGCGGCGACCCAGTCGGTACAGCAGCACTGCCGATGCGAAAAACATCAAAAGAGACAGAACCTTTGAAGCATGAACCACGGCTTCAGGTGAGCCGAGGGCAGCGAACAGAAGCCTGAGATAGATTTGATACCCCGGCGAATGGTAAAGATCATGCAGCTCGAACAAGGTTGCCCAAGTCGCCCCTGCCGACCCTTCCATATAGCTCCGGCCATCAATCGTCAGGAACCCATAAGGCCAAGGCTGCTCCCAGAAGAGCAGCGTGAACCTGATCGAGAGCATGCACCCAGCCGCGCTGAAAGCGATGCATAGAAATCTCCATGCCTTAGCCATCACTTCACCATGACGGACTAACCTCTCGGCGGGCCCGGCTGCCATACCTACCTATAGCTCAAGTGGGCAACTCGGCTTCTATATTCTGAGGAGGAAATTCATACGCAGATGGGCGGCGCGGCGCTGCTCGGGCTCGTCAGGCTTGGCGCACCCCCGCGAGCGTGGCGTCATGCACGCCCCGTTGACGAAATTGGCGGGACTCGGCGCCATCCCCAGTTCAGCAATGATGTTTTATCTTTTGAGCCTGGGCGTCCGCTTATTCCGCGACGACTTGCGCTTCGCTTGGTTCTCAGGCTCCCCCGACGCGAGTGGTTCAGGTGCATGAATCGTCAACTGTTCTTCGGGATCAGTGGTCTGATATTGGCGATCCGTCGGGGCCTCCATTTCTTCAGGCGGGGTCCATTGTTGATCGAACGGCGCGATGGTGCTTCCTTCGCCCCAGCCGCCTCTCGCGCGATGGAGCTGTTGCTGGCAATCAACGCAGTATGAAGCGAAGGGAATCGCCATCAGACGCTCGATCGGAATTGCGCCGCCGCATTTGAGGCAGCGGCCGTACTTGCCCGCGTCAAGCCGTGTGAATGCTTCATCGAGGTACCTGAGTTTCTCTTCCGCCCGCGCAATCAGCCCTGCATGAGTTTCGATCTCCTCGGTCGTGCGCGCCGAATCCATCTCATCGGCCGGCCCTGAATCGGACTCTTGTTCCTGATCTCTTCGGAGATCCTTTATTCGCTGCTGGGTTTCGTTGCGAAGCCGGGTCAGCAATTCTCGAAGCATCTCGTGCCCCTCGGTCCCATGGGTCTTTAATTCGCCGCTCATCTTCTCACTCCGCGATATAAGTTTTTCTCTCACTCCGCAAGCGCCGCAGCGCGCTGTTCTTTTTCTTCTCGCACTTCCGTCAGGGTCGCTTCGCTGAGCAACAGGAGCGTCGCGCCAGCCGTTCGAGCTCCCGAAAAGGGCTCCATGCTGAAAGTGCTCCCATGCTTCCATCCTCCATTTTTCAATTTGTGTGACGTCAAAAGTTCTAAAGTCGTCACCAAATGAGCAAATGGCGGGCCATCCAAATTCAGGCGACTGAAACTCAAGCTCCACCAGAGTGATGTATCCGATCGCACCATATCCCCATGACCTCTGACGCCTACGGACTCAGTGAACTTGCGAAGCTGACACTGACGAGGTCGGCGATGGCCGCTTCCACCAGGGGTGATGAATCAAAGCTCGTCCCGCAGACAACAACTGCCGCTAAAACAATGTCATAGGCATTCGGTCCGGCTTGGCACGGCAGTAGCTTAGAAACCCGGGAGGACTCGGACAGATGCCGGTAAACGTGGTCAGAACACCCGAGGAGGAAATCGCGCGCGAGCGCGCATACATCGTCTGGTTCTCCGATTCGGAATCTTCCGACGTGGCGCAACTGGGAGGAAAGAACGCCTCTCTCGGCGAGATGACCCGCAACATGCACGATGCGGGGATCGCGGTGCCTGAAGGCTTTGCGATCACTGCCGCGGGTTACTGGGCTTTCCTGGACGCAAACGATCTCAGGCAGAAGATTGCTGCGCTCCTCGACTGTTTGAGGAAAAGCGAGATCACGCTTGCGGGCGCGGGCAGCTCGATACGCCGGCTGATCGCGGCCGCCAGGTTTCCCGCGGGCATGGAAGACGCAATCACAACGGCATACCGGCGGCTGTGTGCAAACAGCCGGCGCAAGAATCTCGACGTTGCCGTGAGGAGCAGCGCAACCGCGGAGGACCTGCCCGACGCGAGTTTCGCGGGCCAACACGAGACGTACCTCAATGTGCGGGGCGGACGAGATTTGCTCGACGCCTGTCGGCGCTGTTTCGCCTCGCTCTTCAAGGATCGTGCGATCGTCTATCGAGAAAATCATCACTTCGAGCACATGAAAGTCGCGCTGTCAGTCGGCGTTCAGAGGATGGTTCGCTCCGACCTGGGAAGCGCCGGCGTAATGTTCTCGATCGACACGGACAGCGGATTTCCGAGGACAATACTAATCAATGCCGCATGGGGTTTGGGCGAGGCGGTGGTTCAGGGCGAAGTCGATCCTGACGAGTACATGATTTTCAAGCCCATCCTGGCGGAGCCGAAACTCTCTCCGATTATCGAGAAGAACCTTGGCGCCAAAGAAGAGAAGATCGTCTATGCGCGGCGCGGCGGCAATTACACGCGCACGGTTCGGACCTCGTCGAAGGAGCGCTCGTCCTTCGTTCTCAAGGACAAAGATATCCTGAAGCTTGCGCGTTGGGCGGTGGCAATCGAGGAGCACTACGAGCGCGCAATGGATATCGAATGGGCCAAGGACGGCAAGACCGGCGAGTTGTTCATAGTGCAAGCTCGGCCGGAAACCGTGCAATCACGCAGGGAAGCGGCCGCGACCAAGACGTACACGCTCAAGGGCAAGGGGCGGAGGCTGGCGACGGGCCTCAGCATCGGCGAGGCGATCGCGTCGGGCAAGGTGTGCAAGCTCAAGGGTCCTTCGGAGATCGGAAGATTCGAGAAGGGCGCAATCCTGGTAACGGCCACTACTGATCCTGACTGGATGCCGATCATGAAACGCGCGGCGGCGATCATCACGGACCATGGCGGACGAACCTCGCACGCGGCGATTGTGAGCCGCGAGCTGGGCTTGCCGGCGATTGTCGGCACTGGCAACGCGACCTCGATATTCAAGAGTGGGCAAACCGTTACCGTCTGCTGCGCAGAGGGAGAAGAGGGTTATGTGTACGAGGGCGCAGTTCCGTTCGAGTTTCACGACCTGATCTTCGACAATACAGTCAAGACGCGTACAAAGATCATGCTGAACATGGCCAATCCGGCGGCGGCGCTGCGTTGGTGGCGGCTGCCGGCCAACGGGATCGGTCTTGCGCGAATGGAATTCATCATCGGCAACATCATCAGGATTCATCCGATGGCGCTGGTGTCATTTGCCAAACTCAAGGATGCGAAAGCGCGCCGGCAGATTGCAGAAATGACTCGCGCTTATCGAAACAAGTCGGACTATTTTGTCAACAAGTTGGCTTTCGGCGTCGCGCAAATCGCCGCGTCCCGCCATCCCGATCCGGTGATCGTTCGCATGAGCGATTTCAAGACCAACGAGTACGCGCGCCTCATCGGCGGTGCGCAGTTCGAGCCGGATGAGGAGAATCCCATGCTGGGATGGAGGGGTGCGAGCAGGTATTACAGCGAAGGCTATCGCGAGGGCTTCGCGCTGGAGTGTCGCGCCATCCGAAAAGTCCGCGATGAGATCGGGCTCCGCAATGTGATCGTAATGATCCCGTTTTGCCGCACCCTCGACGAGGCGGACAAGACGCTTCAGACGATGGCGGCCTACGGGCTCAAGCGCGGGCACAACGAGCTCGAGGTGTACGTGATGTGCGAGATTCCGTCGAACGTGATCCTCGCGGAGAAATTCGCCGAGCGATTCGACGGCTTCTCGATTGGCAGCAATGATTTGACGCAGCTCACGCTGGGAGTCGATCGCGATTCCGAGCGGCTGGCGCCGCTCTTCGACGAACAGAATGAAGCGGTTACGACGCTGATCAGCAGTGTGATTCGATCTGCGCACAAGCTTCAGCGCAAAGTCGGTCTGTGCGGAGAAGCGCCGAGCAACCATCCGGAGTTCGCACGCTTCCTGGTGCGCGCCGGAATTGATTCAATCTCCGTGAGTCCGGACAGCTTTGGCCGCGTGAAGCGAGCCGTCGCTGCAGCAGAGTCCGAAGACATCGCTACCGCCGCGGGCGAATTCCGCCTCCACCCGGCCGTTTAAGGGAAAGGCAGCTTCGCGCAGCGCTAGCGGAACCACAAAATATGAGAGTCTTCGAGAGGTACCCGTGCGGTGGGATGCCAACTTATGACTCGGGGCGTGTAATCGTCTGGCGAGCGTGATCCAGGAACTTCCGTGCTAAACGTGAATGCTTTCGCCGAGCCGGGCAGCGGATTTCCCTGCGTCATTTCATTCCGGATCGGGAGTGCGCCATCGAGAGATTCCGCGTAGAGTTCCACCCGCACCTGCTCGGGGGTCAAATCGCCGAGGTAAACCTGGACCTGATAGCGATGCGTTCCATCGGAGGTCGTAACCTGGAGCGCGCCGAATCGCACGTTCGCCCAATGCTGTGAGAGAACTGTCTTCCAGGCGAGTAGCGACTGCGCGGCCGCACCGTGGTAGCGAGCGCGCTCGCGGTACGCCGTCGCCGCGGCGACATAGTAATTGTCCGTGTACTCGCGTACGGCGCGATTTGCTGAGAACTGTGGCGTCAGACGAACCATACTCTCGCGCATCATCGACACCCATCGAGTTGGAATGCCGCTATGATCGCGGGTGTAGAAAGCCGGAATGACATGCTGCTCGAGAACTTGGCACAAGGCATCCGCCTCAGCTGCATCCCAGGCTGGATCTTCACCGTGTTCATTGCCATCTCCCAGCGCCCATCCGACTTCCGGCGAGTAGGCCTCCGCCCACCAACCGTCGAGTTCTGAAAGGTTGAGACCACCGTTGACAAGCACCTTCATCCCGCTGGTACCACTGGCTTCCCATGGACGGCGGGGAGTGTTGAGCCAGAGGTCCGAGCCCTGAACGAGCCGCTCCGCGAGCAGAAGGTCGTAGTCGCTGAGAAAAACGGCGTGACGGCGCACGTCCGGACGCTGAACGAATCGTACCCAAGCCTGCACCATTGCCTGACTGGGTTTGTCGTCTGGATGAGCTTTGCCGGCGATCACCAGTTGAACGGGCCGATCGGGGTTGGTGAGAATCCGGACGAGCCGCTCCGGATCATGAAGGAGCTGGTTGGGCCGCTTGTACGAAGTGAATCGGCGCGCAAAGCCGAGCGTCAATGTGTTGGGGTCGAACACGGACCGCGCGATAGCGGGATCCTCGCCGCGCGCGGCCAGCTCCGTAGCAAGCCGTTCACGTACGTAGTCGACCAGCTCGAGGCGGTTGGTTGCGCGAAGTTCCCACAGCTCGGCGTCGGACACGCGCCGAATATCGCTGCCGACGGTTTCCATTGCGCCCCGCCAGCGCTCATGGCCGCATGCTTTTGTCCACAGAGCATCGGCGGCCGCCGAGTCCCAGGTCGGCGTGTGTACGCCGTTGGTAACGTGGCCGACCGGCACCTCTGCCTCCGGCCAACGCGGAAACAGGCACTGAAAGATACGGCGGCTCACGAGCGCGTGCAGGCGGCTGACTCCGTTGATCGCTCCGCAGCCGCGGACCGCGAGGTAAGCCATACTGAACGATTCATCCTGATCGTCGGGATGCTCACGGCCCAGCGCGAGCAGACGGGAAAGATCGATCTGGAGTAGTTCGAGCGCATATTGCGAGAGGTAGCCGCTGATGAGGCTGGGGGCGAAGCGATCGAAGCCCGCGGCGACGGGGGTGTGAGTCGTAAAGAGGTTGCCGATGCGGGTTGCGTTGAGGGCGACGTCGAACGCCACACCGTTCTCCGCCATGAAGCTGCGGGCGCGCTCGAGCACGACGAAGGCCGCATGTCCCTCGTTGAGATGGCAGACCTCGGGATCGATGCCGAGGTTCTGAAGGAGGCGCCAGCCGCCGATCCCGAGCACGAGTTCCTGTGCCAGACGCAGCTCGGGGCCGCCGCCGTAGAGCTCGCTGGTGATACCCCGATAGGCCGGATCGTTCGCAGGGTCATTGCTGTCGAGTAAGTACAGCTTCAGCCGGCCGACCTGTACTTCCCAAGCCCGCAGCCAGAGTTTGTGCCCTGGCAAGCTGATACTGAGGCGTAACCATTCTCCGTCGCTGTTGCGAACTGGCGTCACGGGAAGTTGCCCCGGATCGTTGTACGGATTCAACGCACGCTGGCTACCGTCTGGATCGATGATTTGGCGGAAGTATCCCTTCTGATAGAGGAGACCAACTCCGACAATCGGGACTGCCAGGTCGCTGGCGGCTTTCAGATAGTCGCCGGCGACGTTGCCCAGGCCGCCGGAGTAAATCGGAAGCGCCTCGCTCAGCGCATACTCCATGCTGAAGAAGGCGACGCGGACCAGCGGAGACCTGGGGTATGCTTTCTGGAACCATGCCGGACGTTTCAGAGACTCCCGCTGACTGCGCGCGAGCTCGCCGACTTCGGCGCGGAATTGGGGATCTGTGTTCAGCGCCTCGATCCTTGTTCGCGACGCCGTCTGCAGAACCAGCCAGGGATTGTGCGTGAGCGCCCAAAGCTCCGGGTCGATCCTGCTCCACACCGAATAGGTCGTGTGGTCCCAGCAGTTGCGAAGGTCCAGCGCGAGTTCCGTTAGAGGCTGGGGAAGCTCCGGGTAGGGCCCCGCAGCGTGACTTCTATTTGGCAATTTGCTGTTCCTTTTGAATGTCCAATCTGAAACTTGCAGTTGTTATGATACAGTGGAAATGTGACAACAAGCAGCCGCTCCCTAATCCTGAGCGCAACCAAGCCGTCGAGGGCAAACGTGAACCAGATGACCCGACGAACCGAGGTGCACATGACAAGACGGCAGATTCGGCAAGCTCTTCCTCCTGCGGCGATTACTGCGATGGTCTGTCTTCTCGTGGTATTCGCTGCCGGAACGAGCGCCGTCAGCCAGCCTACCGGCAAAAATGATTTCGAAACGCTTTGCGCTCCTTGTCACGGAACTGACGGCACTGGCAAAGGGAGAGATCTTACGGAGGCGAATCCACCAGACCTCACTGACATCAGCTTGAGAAACGGCGGCAAATTCCCGTTCGAGAAGGTGTATCGGACAGTCGATGGCCGCGGGATGATGGATTCACACAAGCGGTTCGCGATGCCGTTCTGGGGCATATATCTCCAGAAGCAGGGCCATCAATTCACCCCACAGAGCGAAGCCGCGGTAAAAGAGAGAATTAGCGAGATCGTTCGTTACGTCGAAACGCTACAGAAAAAATAGAATCCCATAAAGAGAGATCCCACAGATGATCCAATGTCTCATGGTTTACGAGCGAGAGGGCAGCTACCACAGAATTCCGGACGCTGAGGTCGAAGACTGGGAGGAGCTCCTTGATGTGATCGAAGGAGAGCCCCAACTAATCGAACGCATCGAAGGATGGTCTCCCTACACCCACGCGTATCGCCTGCCCGATGGTTCGGTCTATCTCGTCGCTTCTGGAACGCAAGACTGACTAGCGTTTCACCGCCGCATAAATGCTCCTAAAACGTTTCAAACATCGAAAATTACTCTCGACCGCCATCCGTCGGGTGAGTTTTCAACTACTAGTTGATGGTAGGTGACAGCTTTGATTTCACCGCGAAACGGGTGGCGGGCTGGGTCGAAAGGCTCGCCGCGAAGTGTCACGCGGAGAGACCGGTCAACCTCCTTGACGGAAGCATCGCGCCAGATGAACCCCTCCACCGTGAAAAGAACAAGCAGCTCCGTGAGCAGGTCATGCATAAGATCGAGATCGGCTTCGGCCTCAACTGCGACTTCGCGCCGCTCGATCTCTGCGACGCTTGCCCTCTCAACCAGGAGCGCAGCCAGCGCAATCGCCGCACGGCGGAAAAGCTCGCCGCGAGTGGGAGCAGTCAACTCGATGCCGAGGTCGCCGGTGTGCTCGAACTCGCGAAACAGAGTGGCGTCCTCGCTTTGCGTGGTAGTCGGTCTCGTCGGCATCAGCCTTTGATGACGGCAAACGGCTTCAGTCGAGCGACCCGTCGAGTTATGCGTGCGGCTTCCATGACCTGAACCACCTCGGCGACGTCCTTGTAGGCGTGCGGCATCTCCTCGGCGATGCCGGCGCGGGTATGTGCCCTGACGGTAACGCCCAGCGCGTTCAGTTCGGCGCGCAAATCGCGCCCGGCCGCCTCTCTCTTTGCCTTCATTCTGCTCATCAACCGCCCGGCGCCGTGGCACGACGAGCCGAAGGTTTCGCGCATCGCGGTTTCAAGGCCCACCAGGACGAACGAATAGCGGCCCATATCCCCAGGTATCAGCACCGGCTGTCCTATTGGCCGCAGCGCCTCCGGCAGCGCGGGATGGCCCGGGCCGAAGGCACGGGTGGCGCCCTTGCGATGCACGCAGACCAGTTGCTGGTGGCGGCCCACGCTGTGCTCTTCGAATTTGGCGATGTTGTGACAGACGTCGTACACAAGCTCGAAGCTCAGTTCTTTCGGCGTGATCGAGAGCGCTTGGAGGAACGCCTGCTCTGCGAGGTGCATCATTACCTGCCGATTGCACCAGGCAAAGTTCGCGGCAGCAGCCATGGCAGCAAGATAGGCTTTCCCTTCCGGCGAGCTGATCGGTACGGCGGCAAGCTGGCGATCGGGCAGTTTGATTTCGTAACGAGCCATCGCACGAACGATAAGTTTGAGATAGTCATCGCAGGTTTGATGGCCCAGGCCGCGCGAGCCCGAGTGAATTAGAACGGTGACCTGGCCGAGTTCGAGTCCCAACGCATCGGCGACCTTCGAGTCATAGATCTCATCGACCCGGCTGACTTCGAGAAAGTGATTGCCTGAGCCGAGCGTGCCCAGTTGCTTTGAACCACGTTGGTAAGCGCGTTCGCTTATGAGGTCGGGGTCCGCGCCTGCGAGCATTCCGCCTTCCTCGGTATGTTCGAGGTCGCGCTCGTTGGCGTATCCATTGCGAAGCGCCCACCTAGCACCTTCGCGGGCCACGTCCTTGAGTTGGCCAATCGACAATCCGGGTATCGCGCCCCAAGAGCCGACGCCGGCCGGAATCGTGTTGAAGAGCGCGTCGGCCAGCCGATCTATTTTGGGTTCGACTGAATTGAAATGGAGGTTCGTACGCGCCAGTCGCACGCCGCAATTGATATCGTAGCCGACTCCTCCCGGTGATATTACGCCCTCGCGGGCATCGACAGCCGCCACGCCGCCGATGGGGAAGCCGTAACCCCAGTGGATATCCGGCATCGCAAGCGAGTAGCCGACGATTCCCGGCAGGCAGGCCACGTTTGCCACCTGGGTGAGGGCCGGGTCGTCGCGCATTTCTTCGATCATCCTCGCGTTGGCATAAACTCGCCCAGGTACAAGCATTGCGCCTGTTTGCGGAATCTCCCACAGATGATCGTTGAGCTTGATAAGGTCCATACTTCTGCCTGAGGCAAATTATCCGGTCATAATTCAGACCAGTCGATTCGGCACCACATACTTTCTCAAATGGCACGATACCGCTTCGCGGACCGTAGTCGAGGGAGTCACAGTTATAAGCGCCTCGCGCATCGCTTAGAACGCCTCGCCGTGCTCCAGATAACCGACGTGATTGCGGATCGCTTTAGATCATTGGTGGTTAAGGAGTTCGGTCATCGACTCGCCCACGTTAAGCCGACTCACTGTTTCGGCGAGTATTGGGGCGAGGCTCAACACCTGGATCGGAAGCGAACCGTGCTCTGGAGTTGGCAGACTGTCGGTCACCACGATTCGTTTCAGGGGCAAAGTTGAAAGCCGGCGGATCGCGGGGCCCACCAGCAATGCATGGCTGGCAACGACCGTGATCTCAGGCAGGCACCCGGCGGCAATCATCGCTGCGGCGGCTGCTTCTATGGTGCCGCCGGTTGAGATCATGTCGTCCACGATAATCGGCGCACGTCCGCGAACCTCGCCAACGATGCCGCGCACTCTGACTTCTTCACCGCTGAGGCGAGTCTTGTGGGCAATTACGATAGGCAGGTTCAGCAGTTCCCCGTAACGTTCGGCGAGTTTAACGGCCCCAAGGTCTGGCGCGACGATCACGCTCTTGTCAGTGACCAATTCCTCGATCGCATTTGCGAACAGTGACACAGCGCTGAGGTGCTCAAGTGGCATGCTGAAAAAGCCTTCGAGTGAAACGGTATGAAGATCGAGGGCGACAATTCGCTCGAAGCCGGCAACTCGCAGCAAGTCCGCGATCAACCGCCCGCCAACCGCTTCCCGCCCCTTCGCCCGGCGATCCTGACGCGCATATCCGAAGTAAGGAACTACGCCAGTCAGACGGGCCGCACCTGCCCGCCGGCAGGCGTCAGCGAGGAACAGCAATTCCATGAGGTGGCGATCTACGGGAGGACCGGTCGGCTGAACTACGTACACATCGCAGCCGCGCACGCTTTCCTCTATCTCTGCATGCAACTCGGTGTCGGGAAACCGGTCCAGAACAGACCGGCAGACCCGCGTTCCGAGCCTTTCGGCAACCGAGTCGGCAAGCGACGGGTTTCCGGAGCCGGCTAAAACAGCGAGATTCATAATGCCTTGGGCGAGCTTGGGACGCGGGATGAGCCTCCGACCACATCCTCCCTAACTTGCGGTCTTTCTACCGCGGCGAATCGACCCTTTGCTCAAAGCCGGTTCAGCCTTCTTCTATGCTTTGGGGCCTTCGACCTGAATCTTCACTTCCTTCGGTACGGCCTCCTTGGGCACGGGAGCGGCGAGTTCAAGCACGCCGTCGCGATAGGTGGCCTTCAGATCTTCGGCCTTGATTCCCTCGGGTAGCGAGACCGAACGCTCGAAGGAGCCGTACCGGATTTCGCTTCTGACAAAATCGGCCTTCTTGGTCTCGCGCTTTTCTTCCCTCGTCCCCTTGATCGTCAGGACGTTGCCCACCACCTTGATATCGATGTTCTTCGGATCGATGCCGGGGAGGTCGGTACGGACGATGAACTTGCCTTCTTCTACAAACGATTCGATTGCCGGCCGCGCCGCTGCGGGCTCCCGTTCGCCGAAGAACTGGCGGTCGAAGCGAAACGGGGCAAACCAATCCCGGTCGAGGTTAAATCGCTCCAGCAAGTCATCAAACTCGCGGCGGAACCTGTCCACCTCTGTTGACTGTGTCCATCTCTGAAGAAATCCCATTGTCTTTTCCTCCTGCTGATCCGCCTATGACTGGATACGTGTTTCGGCGGGTTGTTCTGTCTGTAGGATCGCCCTTACTTCTTTGTCCGTAACCTGGTGAAAATCACGGTAGAACTGGCCAACCGCAAAGAAATCTTCAGGCGTTTCGAGACATACAATTTCATCGGCTTCGCCACTCAAGGCCTCGATAGTCTCCGCGGGCGCGACCGGGACCGCGAGCACGAGTCGCTTCGGTTTCTGGCGGCGGACCCCGCGAAGAGCAGCCCGCACCGAGGAGCCCGTCGCGATTCCATCATCGACCAGGATCACGGTCTTGCCGGCGAGCGGAATCTTGGCGCGGCCGCCCCGATACGCGGTCTCGCGGCGGTTCACTTCCTTCAACTGCCGCGCGATTTCGGCTTCGATATATTCGTCCGAAACCCTCAGGTGCTCGACGATGTCCTGGTTGAAAATCGCGCGCGGACGGTCGCCGTCCACCACCGCTCCAATTCCCAGCTCCGGCTGACCCGGAGCTCCCAGCTTGCGGACGACGATAACGTCGAGCGGAGCACCTAGCGCCTCTGCAACCTCCTTGGCTACGGGCAGACCGCCGCGCGGGACGCCAAGCACGACCACGTCAGCGCCCGCATGAGACGTCAGGCGCCGTGCAAGCATCCGGCCGGCCTGCTGGCGGTTTGAATAAACGATTGTTTCTCGCGCTGCAGGTTCGGCGGCCTCCTGAGTGCTCAGGTAGCGGTTGAACCAGGAACTCGCAAGCTCGGCGACCTGCTCCAGCGCTCCCGGCTCCTCGAACAGATGCGTCGCGCCGGGCACGATCTTGAAGGATTTTTCGCAGTGCAGGACGCGGTAGGCCTTCTCGTTGAGCTCGATCACGCCGTAGTCATGGCCGCCGACAATAAGCAGGGTCGGCGCTTTCACGTCCGCAAGATGGCGAATGGCGAGATCCGGCCGACCCCCGCGTGAGACTACCGCCCGAATGTCGTCATCCTGTGACGCCGCGACCAGCGCTGCGGCAGCTCCCGTGCTGGCTCCGAAATATCCGAGAGAACAACCCTTGGTCTCGGGCCTGCCTCTGAGCCAGCGCGTCGCGTCCGACAGACGGTGCGCGAGAAAATCGATGTCGAAGACGTTGTCGCGGTCCGAGGCCTCTTCTTCGGTGAGAAGATCGAATAGCAGCGTACCGATCCCTGATTTTTGCAGCGCCTCCGCAACGAATTGATTGCGAGGGCTGAGCCGGCTGCTACCGCTGCCATGGGCGAACAGCACCACTCCGACGCCGTTCTTTGGAATCATCAACTCGCCTTCCAATCGGACGGAATCGGAGGGCATCGAGACAGAGACTGGCTGCGTCATTGAGATATTGTCCCTCATCGGCGTCTGCTCTTTTGTCTGCATCAGGCGTGCCGCGTCTGAGATGTCGCCAGCCCGCAGAAAGATCACAGGTATCTTGAAATGCCGTGCTGGTGCCTACCTGATGCTGATCTGTCGGAAAGATCTCGGGACGGCTGTGGCCTTCGGACTCAGTTAAACTGTTTCGAAAGGATACAGTCGATGATTCAGCGCCGGGGACGCAGATTTCTCAGCGCTCGCGTGTTGAGAGCATCTTCCTTTTCGATCCAGCCGCGCCGCGCCTGATTGACTCCGTAATTGAGCAACTCAAAATCCCGAGTCGAATGAGCGTCACTGGATATGACAACCTTCACGCCGGCCCGTTTTGCGGCAAGGCAGGCGGTGTCGGTCAGGTCCAGCCTATCCGGCTGGGAATCGATTTCCAGCGCGCAGCCCTCCTCGCGGGCGACCCGAAGGATTTCACCGAGATCGAACTTGCTGGGCTCGCGATGCCCGAGCAAACGGCCGCTCGGATGGCCAATTACGTCAACGTTGGGATTGCGAATCGCCTTGATTACTCTACGCGTCATCTCGGCGGGACTCTGTTCGAGCTTGTAATGGACTGAAGCGACCACCCAATCGAGCTCGGCCAGCGCATCGGCGGGCAAATCCAACTTCCCATCGTCCAGGATATCGACCTCGATGCCTTGAAGCAGTGAGATACCCGACAGTTTTTTCCTGATTCGATCGATTTCCCGCCTCTGCTCCCGCAAGCGCTCAGGATCGAGGCCGTGGGCCATCGCTATTCGACGCGAATGATCGGTGATTGCGACATATTCGAGACCGCTTTCACGAGCTTGACGCGCCATTTCTTCGATCGATGCACGTCCGTCCGTGTACAGCGAATGAGTGTGAAGGTCACCGCGAAGGTCCCGACGCTCAATCAATTTGGGCAGCTTGCCGCACGCGGCGGCTTCTATTTCGCCGCGATCCTCGCGCAACTCTGGCGGCACCCATGAAAGCCCCAGCGCGCGGTAAATCTCGCCTTCCGTCATGCCGGCGATGACCGCACCATCGCGAAAGAGTCCGTACTCGTTCAGCAAGAGTCCGCGCGCTTGGGCGATGCGCCGCAGATGCACGTTGTGAGACTTGGATCCGGTGAAGTAGGTGAGCGCCGCGCCGAAACTCTTCGCAGGCACCACGCGCAAGTCCACCTGCAGCCCCCCTTTGAGCACGACGCTGGTCTTGGTCTCGCCCGAGCCGATTACCTGGGTGATGCCGGGAAAGGCGGTGAAATGCTTCATCACCTCGGCGGAATCAGCAGCGGCGGCGACCGCGTCCAGATCGCCGATAGTCTCCTGCCGCCGCCGAAAGCTGCCTGCCAGCTCGAACTCGCGGACCGCTGCGCATTTCCGCAAATGGGCGCTGATTTGCGAGGCAATCCGCGTAGCCTCCGCGTACAGCATTCGCTTGCCTTGGCCGGATTCGCGCCGTTCCAGTGATTCCCGGATTCGTTGCTCTATCTTGGGTCCAAAGCCTCGGATTTTCCGCAGCGCCTCGGATTTGATGGCTTTTTCAAGATCATCCCGGTCGCGAATCTGCAGGTGGTCGATCAACACCTTTAGTCTCTTCGGACCCAGGCCCGGAACATCTCTCAGTTCGAGGAGCTGAGGCGGGAACTTTGAGGCCAACTCATGGTGCAACGGCAGGCCGCCGGTCTTTACGATCGTCGTTATTTTTCCGGCCAGATCGGCTCCGATACCGGGAATCTCATCGATTTGTTGCTCGCTTAGATCGGCAACTTGCGCCGTTTGATCGCGAATCGACCGAGCGGCGTTGCGGTAGGCTCGTACGCGAAAGAAATTCTCGCCCGCCACCTCGAGCATATCGGCGGTCTCGTCCAGGACCTTCGCGACGTCGTAATTGTCCATCGTCACTCTATCTTGTGGCGATGGCGGAGTTCCTGCACGGTAATGATCCGGACGCCGTGCGCGGCCAACTCGCGGCGCAGCAGGTCGTCGCGCTGCGGTTCGATCGAGCGACAGAGATCCCAGATCAAATTGACCCGAAAGCCTTCCTGGAGAGCGTCTTCGGCTGTCGCTTTGACGCAGAAGTCGCGCGCTAGACCGCAGATGAAGATCTCCTCGAACCCGCGATCCTTCAAATACCCTGCTAGTCCGGTTGACGGTCGATTGCCGTTTTGATCCCAATTGTTGCGCAGCGCACTGTAGGAATCGATCGCCGCGTTCGTCGCTTTTCTAATGATCGCAGCCGCCCTCGCCCATGGAATTCCAGGGTGCAGGTTCGCGCCGGCTGTGCCTTGCACGCAGTGATCGGGCCACAGGATTTGTTCATGGCCATAAAGTTCGATCCGCTCGAAGGCTCTCCGGCCAGGGTGGTTGCTCGCGAATGAGACATGTTCAGGCGGATGCCAATCCTGAACGGCGACAATCGGCTCAAAGAGATCGGCTTCCATCAAGTCCGCAAGCGGCGCCACGATCTCATCCCCGCCGGTAACCGGTAACGCACCGCCGGGAAGAAAATCCGGCTGGAGGTCAACTACCAGCAGAGCCGCTCGTTCCTTGTCCAAGGTTATCGACCTGTCAGAAATGGACGGCAAGGATCTTAAAGCCGTGCTCGTTCAATTCGTGTGCAGCGCGTTGCGCGCTTGTCGAAGGAACGAGCACGTATAGAATCTCACGTTCCGCGGTATTTCGCCGGTACGTCCCCACTCCGAGGAGAGGACAAATCGACTGGACGAGACTGGTTGCGGCCGATATGTCTCCGGAGCCATGCAGATCGAGATCAATTCTGGAACTGGCTTCGGAACCAGCCCCGAGCACACGCTCCAGTGCCCGCAGCATATCAGTAGCGGTTATAATGCCGACCAGCTTGCCATCCTCGACCACAGGAACACTGCCGATCTTGTTTGTCGTCAGCAGGTGAACGGCTTTCTCGACCGGCGTGGAAGGATGGACCGAAAACGGATGGGCGCTCATGACCGAATCGACGCGCGTGTGCGCCAATTGCCCGATTAGCGGGCGCGTGTCGCGGTCCGTCAGAATACCCACCAGCCGCTGCCGATCCACTACTGGAACCTGTCGGAATCCGCCGACATGCATCTTCTCATGTGCCGCTTGCAGCGTGTCACTCGGCTCGACGGTGACAGGGTTTGCGGTCATGAGGTCAGCAACTATCATTTCAATCCTCCTCTGAGGAGGGCCGCTCTCATATCTGCGGCGCTGTCGCAGGTGCGCAGAACTTGACGCATCGATCATGCCATCGCAAAGGAGGTCGAATCGCGCCAACGCTGCATTTGAGTGCGCTCGGTGGTGCGTTCCGACACACTGCCGACTTCAAGATTCTCTTTCCCAGCCGCTCCGAACGCACTCAATCCTCGAGCCGGGAGATGGCACATTCCTAGCTTAACCTTTTGAATGATCTACAAAACCATCGAAAAGCCGAAAGGCGGATGGGCGGTCGCCCCGAATCTCCTCGACTACGACAGAGTGTGCGCGGGATTTTCGTGGGATGCGGCCCGGCGCGAACTCGACGGACTGCCCGGCGGCCGTGGGCTCAACATCGCGCACGAGGCGGTTGATCGTCACGCGGCCGGTGCGCTGCGCAATCACCTGGCCCTGCGATGGATAGGCAAAGACGGCAACACGCGCGATTTCTCATATACTGACCTGCGTCTGCTCACCAACCGTTTCGCGAATGTGCTGCGAGGTCTCGGCCTCAGCAAGGGCGAGCGGGTCTTTCTTCTCTCCGGGCGTATTCCCGAACTCTACATCAGTGCGCTCGGCACTCTGAAAAAAGGCAACGTCTTCTGCCCGCTCTTCTCCGCCTTCGGCCCGGAACCGATTCGTCAGCGGATCGGCATCGGCGATGGCCGTGTGCTGGTGACCACCGTCGCGCTGTACAAACGCAAGGTCGCCGACCTGCGCGCCTCGCTGCCCGGGCTTGGGCACGTGCTGCTGATTGGCAGCCCCGAAGAGATTCGCAAGCTTCCGAACACTGAGGATTTCCATCGGTTGATGGACGAAGCGAGCGACGATTTCGAGATCCCACCAACCGATCCCGAGGATCTCGCGCTGCTTCATTTCACCAGCGGCACCACCGGCAAGCCCAAGGGTGCGATGCACGTGCATCAGGCTGTCCTCGCGCATCATATGACCGGCCGTTTCGCGCTCGACTTTCATCCCGATGATGTCTTTTGGTGTACGGCGGATCCCGGATGGATCACAGGTACGTCATACGGAATCATCGCGCCGCTCACCAATGGCGTAACCAGCATCATCGATGAGGCGGAGTTCGACGCGGAACGATGGTACGCGTTGCTGCAGAAGCAGCAGGTCACCAACTGGTACACCGCGCCAACCGCGGTCCGCATGATGATGAAGATCGGGACCGAAGTGATCCGCAAATACGATCTTCGCCGTCTGCGCTTCATCGCCAGCGTGGGCGAGCCGCTCAATCCCGAAGCGGTGATATGGGGACAGCAGGCGTTCGGCCTTCCCATTCACGACAATTGGTGGCAAACGGAGACCGGCGGCATCATGATTTCAAATTTCGCGGCGATGGATATCCGCCCGGGCTCGATGGGGCGCGCGCTTCCCGGCATCGAGGCGGGAATCGTGCGCCGTCTTAAGGACGGCGCCATTGAGGAAATCCGCGAAGCCGGAGTCGAGGGCGAACTCGCGCTGCGGCCCGGTTGGCCGTCGATGTTTCGCGGTTACCTGAATGAAGACGAGCGCTATCGCAAATGTTTCGCGGCAGGATGGTACCTCACCGGCGACCTCGCGCGCCGCGACAGCGACGGCTACTTCTGGTTCGTTGGGCGCGCCGACGATGTGATCAAATCCTCGGGTCATCTGATCGGACCGTTCGAAGTCGAGAGCACCCTGATGGAGCATCCTGCGGTCGCGGAGGCAGGCGTCATCGGCAAACCGGACCCGATGGCCGGCGAAATTGTAAAGGCATTCGTCTCACTCAAGCCGGCGTTCGCAACCAGCGACGAGCTTCGCAGCGAGCTGTTAGGCTTCGCGCGCAAACGGTTGGGCGCGGTAGTCGCGCCCAAGGAAATCGACTTCATCGCCAACGTGCCGAAGACCCGCAGCGGAAAAATCATGCGCAGGCTGCTCAAGGCGCGCGAACTCGGCCTCCCCGAGGGCGACATCTCGACGCTGGAGAGTTCATAGAACATGGCGCTACAACCAACCATCGCGACGCCGGAGGTTGACGCCGAACACGCGCTGGGCTTGCTGCGCGACATGGTCCGCATCCGCCGCTTTGAAGAAAAATCCGCCGAACTTTACAGTGCGGCCAAAATCCGCGGATTTCTCCATCTGTATATCGGCGAAGAAGCCGTCGCGGTTGGCGCGATGCGCGCGCTGACGCCGGACGACTCCGTCGTCGCGACCTATCGCGAGCACGGACACGCGCTGCTGCGCGGCGTCTCGGCCAACTCGATCATGGCCGAGATGTATGGCAAGCAGCAAGGATGCAGTCGCGGGCGCGGCGGCTCGATGCATCTGTTTGATGCGGCAGCGAGATTCTACGGCGGCAATGCAATCGTCGGTGGCGGCTTGCCGCTCGCCATCGGCTTCGCCCTGGCCGACAAACTGCAACATCGTCAGCGTGTGACCGCTTGCTTCTTCGGCGACGGCGCTGTGGCCGAGGGCGAGTTTCACGAATCGATGAACCTGGCGTCGTTGTGGAAGCTCCCGGTGCTGCTGTGCTGCGAGAACAACCTCTACGCGATGGGCACTGCGCTCAAGCGTGCGCAGTCGCAAACCGATCTGAGCCTGAAAGCGGCGGCATACGAGATGGCGTCGTGGCCGGTCGATGGGATGGACGTCGTCGCCTGCGAAGAAGCCGCGCAGCGCGCCGCGCTCGCGGTGCGCTCCGGTGAGGGGCCCTGCTTCCTCGAATTCCGGACTTATCGCTTCCGCGCGCACTCGATGTACGATCCGCAGCTCTATCGCGACAAGCGCGAAGTCGAGGAATGGAAGAAACGCGATCCGATCGCGACCTTTCAGAATCTTCTGAGAGCTCAGGGCGTTTTGGATGAAGCGAAATTGAAGCGCATCGAAGACGAGGCTGCGTCAGAGATCGAAACCGCGGTTGCTTTTGCCGAGGCCGGCACTTGGGAGCCGCTCGAAGACCTCACGCGTTTCGCGTACTCGGCAGAGAAATCGACATGACCCCGGACGCGCAGAAAGTGAAAATCACCTACCGCGAAGCGATGCGCCAGGCGATCCGCGACGCTCTCATCCGCGATCCGCGCGTCTTTCTGATGGGCGAAGATGTCGGCGCCTACGGCGGATGCTACGCGGTGAGCAAAGGATTGCTGGAGGAATTCGGCCCCGACCGCATCCGCGACACGCCGCTTTCTGAATCCGCGTTTGTCGGCGCGGGAATCGGCGCAGCGATGAACGGCATGCGGCCCATCGTCGAAATCATGACCGTCAACTTCAGCTTGCTGGCGCTCGACCAGATCGTGAACAACGCGGCGACCATCCTCCATATGTCGGGTGGCCAGTTCAACGTTCCGCTCGTCATCAGGATGACCACTGGCGCCGGGCGCCAGCTCGCTGCTCAGCATTCGCATAGCCTCGAAGGATGGTACGGGCACATTCCCGGCATCAAGGTGCTCACGCCGGCCACCCTGGAAGACGCGCGCGGGATGCTGTGGACGGCGCTCGAGGATCCCGATCCGGTGCTCATCTTCGAGCATGGCACGCTGTACAACATGGAGGGTGAGATCGCCGCCGATGCGGGCGCGGTCGAGATCTCGAAGGCCGCAGTCCGGCGTGCGGGCACGGACGTTAGCCTGATCACGTACGGCGGGACGCTGGGCAAGACGCTGCAAGCTGCCGAGCAACTCGCGCAATCGGGGATCGATGCGGAGGTCGTGGATCTTCGCACGCTGCGGCCGCTCGACACCGAAACGATTCTCGATTCGGTCGTCCGCACCCATCGCGCGGTGATTATCGACGAAGGATGGCGCAGTGGCAGCATCTCGGCGGAGATCAGCGCGCGCATCATGGAAGGAGCGTTCTACGAACTCGACCTGCCGGTGGAGCGCATCTGCAGCGCCGAGGTTCCGATACCCTACGCCAGGCACCTTGAGGACGCCGCGCTGCCGCAAGCCTCAACGATTGTCGCAACTGTGACGCGGATGACGGGCGGTCATGGCTGATTTCCTGATGCCCTCGCTTGGCGCCGATATGGAAGTCGGCACTGTGCTGCAGTGGCTGGTGAAGCCGGGCGACGCGGTGAAGCGCGGCGATATTGTTGCAGTGGTGGACACCGAAAAGGCCACCATCGAGGTGGAAATCTTTCAGAGCGGCGTCATCCAGAGGATCGTCGTCCCCGAAGGAGAAAAGGTCCCCGTCGGCACGCTGCTGGCTGTGATTGTCACAAATGGCGAGGGTGTCGTTGCCGCTCCCGAGGCAAAGCCGAAACCCGCCGAGCGCGCGCCGGTAGTTATCGCGCCCCCTCCGCCGGCTCAACCCGCGCCTCCACGTATCGCGGCGAAACCGGCGCCTGAACCTGCCGCGCCTCATCGCGCGCGTATCTCGCCGCTCGCGATGCGCCTTGCGATGGAACTCAAGGTCAACCTCGCAACTGTAAAGGGCACCGGCCCGGAAGGCGCGGTCACCAAGGCCGATGTCGAGCGCGCAGCGAAAGCCCCGCCGCTGCCAACTGCTGCGGCTCCTGTTCCCAAGCCGATTGAAGAGCCGGCCCCGGCGGCGCTGCCTAAGCCCGCCGTCGCTCCGATCGATCATCATACCGCGATGCGCAAAGTGATCGCGGCGGCAATGGCGCGTTCGAAGCGCGAGATACCGCATTACTATCTCGGCACTCACATCGACATGAGCAAAGCGATGGCGTGGCTGCAGGCAGAGAATCTCAAGCGGCCGGTGACAGAGCGGCTGCTCTATTCCGTGCTGCTGCTGAAGGCGGTCGCACTCGCTGCAGACGAGATACCCGAGATGAACGGCTTCTGGATCGATGGTGCGTTCAAACCCGGCGAGGCGGTTCACGTCGGCGTCGCGATATCGATCCGGCAAGGCGGCCTTATCGCGCCGGCGATTCACGACGTCGGCAAGAAGAACCTCAGCGAAATCATGGCGAGCCTGCGCGATTTGGTTAAGCGCGTGCGCGCCGGCGTGCTTCGCAGTTCCGAAATCGCCGACGCGACCATCACGGTTACCAGTCTCGGCAATGAGGGCGTCGAGTCCGTCTTCGGCGTGATCTATCCGCCGCAGGTTGCGCTGGTCGGTTTCGGCAAGATCGTCGAACGCCCGTGGGCAAGCGGCGGAATGGTCGGGGCGCGGCCGGTTATCATGGCCAGCCTGTCGGGCGACCATCGAGCGAGCGACGGACATCGAGGCGCACTGTTCCTCAACACCATCGAGCGTCTATTGCAGGTGCCGGAGAAGCTGTGACCGACGATGAGATAAAGACGCTGTTTCTGCGCGAGCTGCACCGGATCGCGCCCGAGGTCGAATTGAGCGAAGTCGATCCGGCTGTAGATCTGCGCGAACAAATCGACCTCGACTCGATGGACATCCTGAACCTCGCGATCGCCATTCACGAAGCGACCGGAGTCGATATTCCGGAAGCGGACTATCCGCAGATGACCAGCTTAAACGGCTGCGTGGCCTACTTGCGCTCGCGCACCAGCTGAGGAGAAAAAGGAGAGATGCAAACGATACCGAACAATTCCAAAGTGAAGCTGTCGGCCGCCGCGGAGTGGCTTTCCTAGAGTTGGCACATCTGATGCTCAGATGATCGACGTGTCTCAAAACTCGAACTCGTCAAGATGGTGAATGCATATGCAGCGACCCGTTCAAATTACCTCCCGTGATTTTCAATTGACCCCAGCCATGGAGGCGCAGATCCGCGAACGCGCCGACGACCTTCAGCTCTACTACCCGCGGCTCACCGGATGCCACGTCGTGATCGAAGCGCCGGTTCATCATCACCGCAAAGGAGGTCCGTTCAACGTGCGGATCGATCTCCGCGTGCCCCGGGCGGAGGTCACGGTCAACCGGCAGGCGGCCGATGATTTAGCCATCGCGATCAGGGATGCATTCGACGCCGCCCGGCGCCGCATCGAGGATCATCTTCGCGAGCTGAGGCGCGATGTCAAAGCACACGAACTGCCGTCGGTTGGCCACGTTGTTCGCATTTTCCCGAAAGAAGGTTACGGCTTCCTCGAAACGCCGGACAACCGCGAGGTCTATTTCCATCGCCACAGTGTCCTCGGCGAGCATTTCGATGATCTGACGCCGGGAACTGCGGTGCGCTTTGCGGAGGAGGAAGGTGACGAAGGCCCGCAGGCAAGCACGCTCGCGATCATTGGAGGCAAGCGAGTCCCATAACTGCTTTGGATCTGCATCGCTTTCAGAGTCTTCATAACTGGCAGGTGCCGTGCTCTACCGAATTACATGATCGCCCAAAGGAGAGATTCATCATGCAAGATCAGGAATTCTTCAAGGATGTGATGGGGCGCATCGGATGCGACCTGCGTCGCGCTGAGGGGCTGACCTTCGCGGTCTTCCAGGAACTGCGCGATCGCATCACGCCGCGGGAGGCTCTGCACGTCGCCGCGCAACTCCCCAAGCGCCTCAAGATGATGTGGATGTCTCTGGAGCGCCCCGATCGTAAGGTCCATCGCGTCAGCGGCGATCAGTTCATCTGGGAAGTGCGCCGGATGGCCGGACTCACCGATGATGCGGAAGCGGAACGTGCGGTATCGGCTATTTTCGCGGCATTGCAGAAGTTGCTCGGCAGCCCGACCGGCCAGGAAGGCGAGGCGTGGGACGTGATGAGCCAGCTTCCCAAGGATCTTAAGAAGCTGTGGGCCGACGCGCAGCGGCAGCATCAGACGGTCAATCCATCGGGAGTTTAGGGGCTTCAATGCATCGCTCAACGGAAATCGCACGCGAGGTGCATGCGGTTCTCGCACGCGATCCGCTCGTTTGAGCTGTTCTGAAAGGGAATGACCAGAGCCGGCGGCGGCTGCTGCGGCTGGCGGCTTCTTCATCGCGCGCGTGAGCCGTGAGAAGATGCGATGCGATGGCAGCGAAAAGTATTTCGGCGGCAGCGGGCGCATCGGGCGACACGCTGGTAGGCGCGAGCGGGGAAATAACAGTCTTCCTCGCCCGCAAGATCATCACGATGGATCCCGGATGGCCGGAGGCAAGCGCCGTCGCCGTACGCGACGGACGCATCCTCTCGGTCGGCTCGCTCGACGAGCTGGGGCCGTGGCTGGCAGGCGCCCGCTACCAGATCGACGACAGCTTCGCGGGCCGGGTGCTGATGCCGGGCTTCATCGACCCTCATCAGCACGTTATCCTCGCCGCCATCACGGCCCGCCTGCCGAACGTGGCCTACTACGACACGCTTAGGCCCGACGGCGCTGCGCTGCAAGGCGTCAGGACGCGCGACGAAGTGATCGCGCGGCTGCGCGCGTATGCGGCGCGCGGTGAGTTGACCGGCGACGTGCTGTTGGCGTGGGGATATGATGCGACCGCCGCCGGCGGTCATCTGAACCGCGACGAATTGGATTTGGTATCGCAAAAGACACCGGTGCTGGTGTGGGACGCTTCGGTCCATCATGCCTACGCGAACTCGGCGTTCCTGAGCAGTCGTGGGATAGGCGCGGACTCGAACGGACAATTCCTCGGCACCAACGCGGCGTATCGGGTGCTGCTGCCGGTGATGGCGCCGCTGCTCGTCGGCGATCCCGCAGTGGAACTGCTGCGTTACGGGGTGCGGCTCTACCGGATGGGCGGGATCACGATGATCGCAGAACTGGCCTTCGGAGGCACCGGCACCGCGCTCGAAGAGGCGTTGCTGCCCGCGGTTTACAACGATGCGGCAACCCCGATGCGCGCGGTTGCGGTCGCGATGGAAAGCGTGTACGTGGCGGAGAAACAGCAGCGCGCGATCGAGCACGTGCTGGATCTCAGTCGGCGCAGCACCGATAAGTTCATCTACAACGGCGTCAAGTTCTTCTCCGATGACGCCTTTCTTTCGTTCACGATGCGGGCGGGGGCGCCGGGATACGTCGATCGGCACGAGGGGATATGGCTGACCGAGCCGGCGCAGCTCTACGAGCGGATGCTGCCGTGGTGGCGGGCCGGCTTCCACATCCATGTACATTCCAACGGCGAGGAGAGCCAGGACGTCGTGCTCGACACGCTGGCGCGGCTGCTAGAGCAACAGCCGCGCTTCGACCATCGTTTCACCTTCGAGCACTACGGCCTCTCGCGTCCGTCGCAGGCACGGCGCCTGAAGGCTCTGGGAGCGGCGGCCAGCGTCAACCCGTCCTACGTGAACCGGCGCGCCGAACTGAGCGAGGCCGGACTCGGCGTCGAGCGCTCGCATCTGGCGGCGCGGCTCAGGACCCTGGTGCGCGAGGGCGTGCCGACCGCGCTTCATACCGATACGCCGGTTGCGCCCGCCCTGCCGCTAACCTCGGTGTGGACCGCGGTCAACCGCTTGGGCCAGTCGGGCAAGGTGATGGGGCCGGAGGAGCGGGTAACCATCGACCAGGCGCTGCGTATGATCACGGTGGACGCAGCCTACGTGCTCGGCGTTGACCACCTCGCGGGGAGCATCGAGCCAGGAAAGTTCGCCGACTTCACCGTTCTCGAGCAAAGCCCCTGCGAGGTAGCGGCGCACGAGATAAAGGACATTCCGATATGGGGGACGGTGGTGGGCGGGCGTGTCTTCTCCCTTCGCGGTGAATGAGCGCGCCCGGCGCGCGATTGCCGGTTCGCGCGCCCGACACAACTTCAACTCAGATGCGCCTTGTCCCCACTTGAATCCATTGCTGACTCGTAGATTGTGCTAGGGCGTCGATTGGAGGACGGCCTGCCCGGTTGTCAGATCGACGGGCACAGATACATGCTCGTGCGCGATTAGCCACTCGTTTCCGAAATTCGCATAACCATCAGTGACCCGAAGGATCAGATCGAGCTTCTTGCCCTGCTGATTGGTGCAACTGAAGTGCTGGATGCTGTGGCTATAGGCGTAGCGGGCGCCTCCGTAGGTCTCGAGTTCACTGATCTCGAATGTCGGCGAATCCTTGCATCCGGCAAGAAACGTTCGCCAATCCTCCTTGTACGCTTTCCAGCCGGTGTATTGGCGCGGCGGGACGACATCGAACACGACCAGATTATCGCTGACCGTGTAGTGCGCCATAATGCGGTCGAGGTCTTTGGCCCTGACCGCTGCGGCAAAACTGGTTTCCAACGATCTGATAGCGCCTTCAGTGTCAGTGGCTGATGCTTCCGTCTGAAAAGCAACCGCCAGCATCAGCGCCGCGATAGGGGCTACGATTATCCTCCATGTAACTTTCGACATTTCAACTTCTCCTCGATTGAACCAAATTACGGAAAGAATGTTGGAAAACGACAAGCAAGGGCTTGGTCTCGAACGCGAACATCGTGTCTCCCACTAGCACAGACAACGCAATCCGTCATCCCGGACGAGCTTTCCGGCAGCGACAGACGGTCGAAATCATCAATGAATCCACGCGGAGCAAGTATTGAGAAGGGACCGGTACCCGGCCGGCAGCTATTCAATCTCTAACCATCTCGAGAGCGCGTCATGAAACGCACGAATTTTCGTCTCCTGGTAGTTAGCCAGCGTCACTGTCTTCTTCATGGCGGCTTTAAGCCCCAGCTGCAATTTCGGCAGGTTGAAAGTGTCCTGGTTGAAAACGCGCGCCAGGAAGCCAAGTTCAGGCGCCTCGCACCAGTCGTCGTCCGGACCGAGCATGTGGATCGGCGCCGAGGCGGTTTCGCCCCCGGTGGGTAGGGCGCGAGATACATGCACTCCATAATCGATTGATCAACATCGGTGCCATTCGGGCGGAACCGATAAACGATCCGGTTGTATGAGCCCCACGGATGAAAATTCGGGAAGACCGTATAGTAGAAGCTGTCGACGAGCTCGGCATCGGATAGTTCATCGACGTGCGAACCCAGCGCCGGGCGCAGCATCTCGCGCCCAGCCATCGCCGCCGTCGTCCGCGCCTTTAGCCCGCCACCGATTTCCGCGAGCGGTGGCTCATCAACCCGCCGATCGACCATCGCGTCGAACATTTCTTGTTCAGTAGGCTTCCATGTCAGGTGAGGACTGGGAGTGCCATTGGCGGTGATGGCACGGGAGAAGTTTCCCCATACGTCATATTGGGAATTCGCATCACCTATTCCTGGCAGCAACTGTGGATGGGTCGCGACGACGTGAAAAGCCTCCATGAATGCTTCCTGCGCGACTTTCCAGTTGCAACGCAGGATTTTCGCCACGTGGGCCTGCTTGTAGCGCCGCTCTAAAGGCCACCGCCGGAACTGATTTGTCAGTTCCGGTCCGATGAAGTCGTCGAGCGGTTCGGCTTGCTGATCAGGATTGATGAAAACAAAGCCGCCCCACGTCCCGACTTTGGCTTCAGGCAGACACCACTCCGACGGTCGAATTTGGGGAAAATCCCACTGACAGGGCACATGCTTGAGCGTGCCATCGATATTCCATGCGAACCCATGAAACGGACACCGGAACTCGGTCGCACGAAAGCTGCCCGACTCACGCAGCAGGCGACCACGATGAAGGCAGGCATTGTAGAAGGCTTTGAAGCTATTTGGCGCGGTCCGCACGACGAGGAACGACATTCCTGTGATGTCGTACACAATGTTATCTCCAACATTCGGAATGTCTTCCTCGCGGCACGCCATTTGCCAAACCCGCCTCCATAACTTCTCCACTTCGAGCGCGAAGAAGTCGCGCGATATGTAGCGATCGACAGGAATTTCAGAGGGCTGTAAGTTGATCGGGTTGGTGAGGCGCAACACGTCGGGCACCGGATGGGTATCGGTGTCGAGGAGCGCCTGATAGCTCAGCCAGTCTGGCCGCTCGTCTGAAGTTTTCTTTGCGGTTGCCATACCTTTCTCCAGATTGCTCTTCACCAAGGTCACGATTCAGGTCTGGTCGTGATCGGACCGGGCGTCGCGAAACACTCCGGCTTTACCGTCTAATAACGTCGTCCGAATCAGGCTGTTCGCCTCGAGATCGTCCGCAGCTCCGTTCAATGGATGCCGAATCGATCGCATAGGTTCGTCTCAACCCTTGGTAGTAGGGCGAAGGTCTTTCGGTCGGGTTTGCCCGCGCCTGACCAGTCGTACCTTTGCGCGGCCGTGAGCAATGGCGCGTCGAACCATGCTGCGGCCAAACTCGAGAAACTGCCCGCGTTCGGCTCGGTCGGCAGGTTTGCTCCAGTAGAAAGTGTCGTAGCCGGTCATCATGGCCAGCAACGCGCGTGCGAGTATCTAGGACGCTCGACCTAGATAACAACTCGACCGTCCATGGTCAAACGAATGTGTGCAATTCGTCTATGACCACGTGAGAACTTCTCTGAGAATCATTTCCATCCTCCTCGCGGCTTAAGTGGCGCCGCCAAGCCTAATCCCGCGCGAGTGTCCGATTCCAATGCCGCCCCAGAGGTTGGCAGCTTGCCGTCTGGCGACTATTGATAAAAGACGCCTCGTTCGAGGAGGCGAGCTTCAAACCAACGTGGAGAAAAAATCATGGGTAAAATCGAAAAGAAGGTTGCAGTTATTACTGGTGCGGCGAGCGGAATCGGCCGGGCCACGGCAATCCGGTTCGCGGGCGAAGGCGCTGCGGTGGTGATCGCCGATCTTAATCGAGAAGGCGGGGAAGCTGCGGTGAGGGACTGCAGGGAGAACGGCGGCAACGCAGTCTTCCAGCTCACCGACGTCTCGAGTGAAGAAAATATCAAGAGCGCGGTCGATCGCGCGGTCAAGGAATTCGGACGTCTCGATATCATCTATAACAACGCAGGTCTCGGCGGCGCGGTCGGGCCGCTCGATAAGACCACTGCAGAAAACTGGGACCGCAGCTTCTCGATCCTGCTGCGCGCGGTGTTTCTCGGCATCAAGCACGCGGTGCCCGAGATGCGTAAGACAGGAGGCGGTTCGATCATCTCGACCGCCTCGATCGCCGGGCTGCGCGGCGCCGCCGGGTTACACGCATACTGCGCCGCCAAGGCTGGCGTGATCAGCCTGACCCGCTCTGCTTCGATCGAACTGGCCAAGGACAAGATACGCGTTAATTGCATCTGTCCGGGCCTGATCGCGACGCCGCTGACATACAATCGCATCCCGGGCGGCGAACAAGCCGCGACCCAACTCTTTGCAGCCTTCCAACCCTGGCCGCGCGCGGGACGCCCCGAAGACATTGCGGCGATGGCGCTGTTTCTGGCCAGCGATGACTCGGAGTTCGTCAGCGGTCAAGCAATGGTGGTCGATGGTGCAGTGACATCGGGAATGGGCGCGGGCAGCCTGGCGCAAGGCTCTCAAGCGGCGACTCAGTCGATCCTCGAGGATGGATGGTCGGGTCCGTCATTTCAGATGAAGCGGCCGTCGTAGCGACGTCACGCGATAGCTTTCTTCACGCGGAGGGAAGTCGGTCATGGCTGAGCATGTCGTCGTCGAAACCAATTGCGGAAAAATCCGCGGGATCGCTGACAACGGCGTCAATGTTTTCAAAGGCGTCCGGTACGCCGAGTCGCCCGAAGGTGAAGGCCGATTCGCGCCGCCCAAAAAGCTCCAGCCCTGGACGGGCGTTCGCGACGCCTTCGCATTCGGCGATCGCGCGATGCAGGACGACAACGCATTCGCCCTTCCGCCCGCGCTGCTGAAGCTATTCGCTGGGCGCGAGCTGCCACCCATGAGCGAGAATTGCCTGGTGCTCAATGTGTGGACCCCCGCGGTCAACGATGGACGCAAACGGCCGGTAATGTTCTGGTGCCACGGTGGCGCGTTCATCGCCGGCTCCGGCGACTCGCCCTGGTACGACGGAACCAATCTGTGCCGCAAGGGCGACGTAGTTGTCGTGACGATCAATCACCGGCTCGGCGCATTCGGCTATCTATACCTGGGCGAGTTGAGCGGCGAAGAGTTCGCGGCTTCAGGAAATGCCGGAATGCTCGACATCGTCGCGGCACTTGAATGGGTCCGCGACAACATCGCAGCTTTCGGAGGCGACGCCGGCAACGTCACGATCTTCGGAGAGTCCGGCGGAGGAGCGAAAGTCAGCGTTCTGATGGCGATGCCGGCGGCGCACGGTTTGTTTCACAAGGCGATCATTCAGAGCGGACCAGCGGTGCAGATGGCAAGCCGCAACGACGCAAGCGAGACCGCGCGGCAACTGCTGGCGGAGTTAAACCTCAGCTCTGAAACAGTGAGCGAGTTGCGCCGGATTCCCGCGCTCGAGCTGGCGCGGGCGCAAGCCGCGGTCCTGAAGAAAGTCAGCATGATGTCTTTCGCCAACCGCCGGCGCGTCGGCTTCAATCCGGTTATCGACGGAAAGCATCTTCCGGGTGGTCCCTTCGCGCCGGCTGCCCCGGCAATTTCCGCAAACGTGCCGCTGATGATCGGGACTAACAAGGATGAGATGACACTGTTCTTCGCTTTCGCGCCGTGGCTCGACGGACTGGACGAGGCGGCTATGCGCAAGCGCGTCCAGATGTTCGTCGGCGAGCAAGCCGACCGGATCATAGAACCTTACAGGCGCGCGCGACCCAATGATTCGTTGCGCGACCTCGTGTTGGCGATCGCGACCGACCACGCGATGCGAATCCCGTCGCTCGTCATCGCCGACCGCAAGGTGGCGCAGCACGCTGCGCCGGTGTTCGTTTACCTGTTCACGTGGGAGACGCCGGTACTGGAAGGCAAGCTCAAATCGCCGCACGCGCTCGAGATCCCGTTTGTCTTCGACACTGTGCGAACCTCGGGGCTGAGCGGAGATTCGCCAACGCGGTTCGCGCTGGCCGAAAAGATGAGCCGGGCCTGGCTCGCGTTCGCGCGCACGGGAAACCCGAATCACGAAGGCATTGCTGACTGGCCGCCGTATTCAATCGAGCGGCGTCCTACGATGATGTTCGACAATCAGTGCCGGGTCGAAAACGATCCGTATCGAGCCGAGCGGCTGGCCTGGGAGGCCCGCTAGCTCTGCAAGGGCTGCGGCTACTCGCGTCGCGCATCGTGCGAACGTCCGCTTGGCTGGACCCACTCAATCCACCACCAGCGGCAGCTCCCGCAGCCCGCGCGTGAAAATGGAGCCGCGGTAGGAGAGCGGCTGCTCAGCATCGGCCAGCGCCACGTTTGGGAAGCACTCCACCATCGTCTCGAATGCGATGCGCGCCTCGAGCCGCGCCAGCGGCGCACCAAGACAAAAGTGGATACCCTCCCCGAAGGCGACGTGGTCGTTGGGCGCCCGCGCGACATTAAATCGCTCCGGCTCCGTGAATTGAGCGGGGTCACGATTGGCGGCACCGAAAAGGACCGCGACCAACCCGCCGCATTCGACCGGAGTCCCGCCCACTTTTGTATCCATCGTCGCGAAGCGCACCAGGGTCTGCACCGGACTGTCGTAACGCAGCATCTCCTCCACTGCCGACGGAATCAGCGTTCGATCGCGGCGCAGCCGTTGATACTCGGCGGGATTGCGCGCCAGCGCGAGCAGCCCGTTGCCGATCAGGTTGGTGGTGGTCTCGTTGCCCGCCAGCAGCAATAGCACGACGAAAGCGAGCAGCTCATCCGTGCTGAGCGCCTCGGCGCGATCATGCGCCGCGACCAGCGCGCTAATCAGATCATCGCCGGGCTCCGCCCGCCGCCGTTCGATTTCGCGGCTGAAATACTCGTGCAGCGCAGTGACCGCCTTGCGCACCTCAGGGTCCACTGGCGTCCCCGGCATGGTCGCGCTATTGGACGCGACCGCATCGGACCATCTCCTGAAACGCGCGTGATGTTCGGCCGGCACGCCGAGCATCTCGGCGATGATCGCGACCGGCAGCTGATCTGCGAGTGCGCTCATCGCCTCGAACCGCCCGCCAATAACGTTCTCATCGAGCAGGCGGCAGGTGATCTCGCGAATCCGGGTAGCCAACGCCGCGATGCGACGGGGACTGAAGTCACGCGCGACCAGCCGGCGCAATCGCGAGTGCACGGGCGGGTCGGAGAAAGGCATTGTCGGCGCACCAAACGGATCGGCGCCCGGCACGATCGCGTACTGCGGCATTACGCTCGAAAAGCGCGCGTGATCGCGTACCACCGTTACTACGTCGGCGTAGCGCGCGACCAGGACTGCGGGCAACCCAATCGTGATACGTCGCGGCGGTCCGGCGAGCAACGATGCATAATGCCGGTAGGGGTCGGCAAGGAACGTCGGATCGAACGGATTGTAGTCGATTTGCCCGGCCATGACCCCATTCAAACGCGATGCCGGAGCGATCGCAATCGATTTGATTCGATCTTCAATCCAGAGATCGGTTATCGGCACGTTGAGCGCGCTCGGATCATTCAATTGGAAGTGGTCGATCGTCCTGTGAGCCCGTCAGAGCGAGGGCAGTAGCGACAAGGCGTCGGTCTCGAGCACTGAGGCGAAGAACCGCTCGCGCACCATGGTGGCGAGCTGTTTGCCGCGGGCGTTCGACCCGTCCAGGATGTCTGAGAATTCGACCGGGAGAAACAGCAACATCATCAGGTTCAACCGGTAGTCGCGCCACGCCTCGTCGTAGCTGTAGTTGCGCACGCCATTTGCGCAAAGAGCCTCGTGCCAGTGGCGCACGGCCAACTAGTGCGGCCTTGAGCCGTCGCCCGGATGGACAGTGTCGGTGATCAGGCGCGCGACGTCGTACAGTGCGTTCCCGCGCATCGCCAGCTGCCAATCGAGCACCACGATGCCGTCGGGCGATGACTTGTCGAAGAGCAGATTGTCGCCGCGAAAATCGGAATGCACGATCGTCTCCGGGCCGCGGTCGAGCCGTTGCGCGATGCGCTCGATATTCTGGTTCACCAGTTCGCCGGCCGCGATCGCCTCTGCGCTGAAGCTGTTTGCGAACTCTTTTTTGAAAATCGGCCAACGCTCGTGAAACCCATCGCAGATCATCGACGGCAGCCGCGGCATCCACTCGAACTTCGCGCGCTCGGGATTTTCCCACCATGCCGCGTGAAAACGCGCGATCGTCGCGAGCGCGATGAGCGCGAGATCCAGCTTGATCCCCTTCACCTCGTCCAGCGATTCGAGCGCGGTCAGGTCCTCGAATAGCAGGATGTAATGCCCGAGCGCGGGATCCATCTGGGTGTGGTAGCAGCGCGTCAGCCGAATCGGAGCCTGCGGAGCCATCTCGCGATAGAAATGAATCTCGCGCTCGAAGACGTGCAGCTCACCCTCCCCGACGTTGCGGAAGAACTCGGAGTCACAGTCCATCTTGAGGATCACACTGCTCATCGCGCCCGGTTCGCTGCGATCCCACGCGAGCGACAATTGCGCGATTCCGCTAAGAAACCCCACCCCCGCACCGAGCGCCCGCGGCGTGACGGACACCACCTGCGCGTCGTCGATCAACCCGTTCTGGCGTAGCGCCCAGGTAACCCATTGCGGCGTCGCTTCACCCGGATGCCGCGGATAGTCAGGAATCAAATCGGTTGTCATCGCCGGTGGAGATAGTCCACTCGATTCAGAAAGTCAAAGAGACGAAACGGTTTTACCCCGGATTTCCATTTTCCAGGTGTACTACTAGTGTGGTAAGACCTTGCAGAGTCATTGACAGATGTGGGTTTTGACGCGATCAGGGGCGGTGCGGAGGTGGAGTGGCGGTGGGTGAGGCAAAA
>Ga0074044_10000284_pt1 | contig 50544 bp, 45 predicted proteins | sample BogForMeECP23OM1_FD_94443 | JGI IMG/M metagenome (GOLD analysis project Ga0074044, IMG submission 94443) | Bog forest soil microbial communities from Calvert Island, British Columbia, Canada - Bog Forest MetaG ECP23OM1 | ecosystem: Environmental > Terrestrial > Soil > Wetlands ...
CATCGATCCGCTGCAGCACGAATTACTGTTCGAGCGCTTTCTGAATCCAGAACGAATTTCGATGCCGGATATCGACATCGATTTCTGCATGAACCGGCGCGGAGAAGTGATTGAATACGTCACTCATAAATACGGCCGGGAGAATGTAGCGCAGATTATCACCTTCGGAACGATGGCGGCGAAGGCCGCGATCAAGGATGTCGGCCGCGCCATGGACATGCCCTACAGCGACGTGGACCGCATTGCGAAGATGGTCCCGGCCACGCTGAATATCAAGCTGGATGACGCTCTCGCGCAGTCGGTGGCGCTGCAGGAAGCGTACCAGAAAGATCCGCAAGTGCGGCAATTGCTCGACACAGCTCGCAAACTCGAAGGCATGGTGCGGAATTCGGGCGTGCATGCGGCAGGAGTTGTAATTTCGCCGCGGCCCTTGATTGAATTGGTGCCCCTGCACAAGACCAAGAACGACGAAATCGTCACCGCCTTTGACATGGTGGCGATCGAAAAGATGGGCCTGCTGAAGATGGACTTTCTGGGCCTGACGACGCTTACCATTCTCGACGATAGCTTGAAACTGATCGCGCAAAAAGGAACGAATCTCAAGCTGGATGACATCCCGCTCGAAGATCAGGAAACGTATCAGAAGGTTTTCCATAAAGGATTAACCTCGGGCGTGTTCCAGTTTGAATCGTCCGGCATGAGAGATGTTTTGCGCCGCTACCAGCCGAATTCAATCGAAGATCTGACCGCGCTGAACGCACTCTACCGTCCCGGCCCGATTCAGGGTGGCATGATCGATGATTTCATCGAGCGGAAGCATGGGCGCCGCAAAATCGAATACGAATTGCCCGAACTGAAAGAAATTCTGCAGGAGACGCTGGGGGTCATTGTCTATCAGGAACAGGTGATGCAGGCGGCCAACAAACTGGCCGGCTACTCGCTGGGGGAAGCCGATCTGTTGCGGCGCGCCATGGGTAAGAAAAATGCCGAGGAGATGGCGAAGCAGCGCGAGCGCTTCGTGCAGGGAGCGACGAAGAATGGTTTTCCTGCAAAGAAGATCGAGAAGATTTTCGATCTGATGGCGCAATTTGCGGGATACGGTTTCAACAAGTCGCACTCGGCGGCCTATGCGCTGCTGGCGTATCACACGGCGTATCTCAAGACGCATCATCCGCTGGACTTCATGGCGGCGTTGCTGACGTCGGTGACTGGCAGCACCGATGACGTCGTGAAGTACATTAACGAATGCCGTGAGATGGGAATAGCGGTCGAACCGCCGGATATCAATGTCAGCGATGCCAACTTTACGCCGCATGGGCAGGCGATCCGCTTTGGGCTGGCGGCGGTTAAAAACGTTGGCGGAAATGCTATCGAATCGATCGTGGAGGCGCGAAAGAAACTGGGCCGCAATTTCAAATCTTTCTACGAATTCTGCGAAGAGGTCGACCTGCGCCTCTTAAACAAACGGGTGCTGGAATCCCTGATCAAGAGCGGTGCCATGGATGGTTTCGGTCGCCGGGCGCAACTCATGCAGGCGCTGGACACGGCGATCGAACAGGCCCAGAAAATGCAAAGAGATGCAGAGTCGGGCCAGCATGGCCTTTTCGGCGTGTTTGCGGATGAGACTCCGGAGCAGGCGCACGACGCTCTCCCCAGCGTGCCGGATTGGGATGAGCACACGCGCTTGTCGGCGGAAAAGGAAATTTTGGGATTTTTTATCACCGGGCACCCGATGGAGAAATACAAGGAGAAGCTTGCGGAGCTGAACGCGCTCTCCGCCGACGACATTGCCGCCATGAAGAGGTCCACCGCGAAGGATGAGAATATTACGACGGCTGGTTTGATCTCCGGTTTGCGGGTTGCCAAGTCCAGGCGCGGAGAACTTTGGGCGCAAGCTGCGCTTGAAGATATGTCAGGAAAAGTCGAGCTCCTCATCTTTCCGGAGGCGTATAAGAAACTCGCGGAAAAGGTGAAACTGGAGGTTCCCGTGTTGATCCGCGGCGGAGTGCGCATTGAAGAAGGTGCAAACCCCAAGATCACAGCCAATGAAATCATTCCGCTCGATGAAGCACGCGTGCCTTTAGCAAAAGCGCTGCGCATACGGATTCCTCTCGGCAGCGCGACCGGCGGAACGGTCGATGCGCTGCACGCGCTCTTTAACGAGCGCCGAGGAGAAGCCAAAGTGCTCTTCGACGTGGAACGGGACGGCGATTTCATGGTGGTGATGGAGGCCGAAGGCTATAATGTGATGCCAGACCGCAACTTCGTGGGTCGAGTGGAAGAGCTGTGCGGGCGCGGCAGCGTGCGTGTGATCCATTAACCAGCAATTTTGTGAAGGTGATGAGTAAGAGCGGCGTGCGCCTTGGCCTGCGCCGCACGCGGCTAACTTTATGCGGCGGATGCGACGAGCGAGAGCCAAACCGGCAGAAGAGTCCGGTCCTCATGCGCAAAGTAGCGTGAAGAATAGCGCTGAGAGGGCGAGCACCGCAGGCGTCGATTTGCTACTGTCGATGGTGGAAGCACATCATACCCGAAAGAATGGCGACGTCATCAAAATGGATTCTGGGCTGAAGGTGCAACAGGAATTGGCGACCATCGAGGAGCAGATCACGCGACTGCAGGCGCGCGAGGGACAGAACGCTGAAACACTGCGCGAGGTCCAGCAACTGCACGACCGCGTGAACGATCTGCGGCGGCAATTATCTTCGCAGCTGAACGCGTGGCAGCATACCGAACTGGCGCGTCATCCGCAGCGCCCTTATACGCTCGATTACGTCGAGCGTATTTTTACCGACTGGAGCGAGATTCACGGGGATCGCGGCTTCCGTGACGATCCCGCGATCGTTTGCGGCATGGCTCGCTTTCATGGCCAGGAAGTCATCGTAATAGGCCAGCAGAAGGCGCGCGATGCGAAACAGCGCGTCTATCGTAATTTTGGAATGCCGCATCCGGAAGGCTATCGGAAGGCGTTGCGGGTGATGAAGATTGCGGAGAAATTCAAGCGCCCGATCTTCACCTTTGTTGACACCGACGGTGCTTATCCAGGGCTGCACGCCGAAGAACGCGGTCAGGGAGAAGCGATTGCGCGTAATCTGCTGGAGATGGCGCGACTCGAGGTGCCGATCGTTACCACCGTGATCGGCGTCGGGGGCAGTGGTGGAGCGCTGGCGATTGCGGTGGCTGACCGTGTGTTGATGATGGAGAACTCGGTTTATTCCGTGATTTCGCCGGAAGGCTGTGCGTCGATCATGTGGCGCGATGCCAGCAAGAAAGATCTGGCGGCAGAAGCGATGAAGATCACGGCCAAAGACTTGAACGAACTGGGCTGCATCGATGGGATTATTCCGGAACCAGCGGGAGGCGCGCACACCGATCATGCGCAAGCGGCGGAGCTGTTGGATAGAGCCTTAACGGAGTATCTCGATGCCGTGAAGCACTTATCTGTCGCCGAATTGCTGGAGAGCCGCTACAAAAAATTCCGCAACATGGCGCAGTTCTTCCAGATGGAAGTGTAGGATTGCGGACCAACTCCTAGCGTTGTCCGCAAGCGTATAGCTTCTCTTCCTAAAGTATCGGCAAGTGCAGACACGGCTGCACCAGAAAATCCCGCAAGTTGATCTCTTGTAACGCCTGTTCCACCAGCGACGACTTGCACTCCTCGAGAGCAATCAAGAACGGCAGATGCGATTTCGGACAGCCCGCTTTTTGCAGCACTGAATCGATGTTGATGCCGAACTTGGAGAGGATGGTGGCCAGACTGGCGATGATTCCTGGCCGGTCCTTTACTAGAAAGCGCAGATAGTGCCTGGCCGTGAAGTCGTTCGTGACGGTGGGAGACTTCCCAGCCGGTTGTGCGGCATCATTGGTTGGCTGATGTCTCGATCGGGCGATGGCGATGATATCGGACACGACGGCAACTGCCGTCGGGTTTCCGCCTGCGCCATGACCTCCAAAAACAGTTTCCCCGCCGTAAACGCCGGTCGCGACCACCAGGTTTTGGCTGCCTTCCACGCGGGCTAGCGGAGAAGAAAGTTCGACGAGTGCGGGCTGAACCGCGGCAAACAGGCCATCGGCTTTCGATTCGGTTCTTATTTCTTCCGTCTTTAATTCAACCCATGATATCTGGCGAATGGTGCAGCCGAGCTGGTTAGCGTATTCAAAATCGACGGAGTCAATTGCCGATATCGAACGCGCCGCGATGCTCTCGGGCGCGACGTAACAATGCAGTCCGACTCGCGCCAGGATGGCTAATTTCGCCCTCGCGTCGAGGCCGTCGATGTCCTCTGTGGGGTCGGCCTCGGCGAAGCCAAGTTTTTGCGCCTCGCGCAGAGCGGTGGCAAAGGGGATTCCGTTCGTTTCGATCTGGCTCAAAATGTAGTTGCAGGTGCCATTGAGAATGCCGCGGATCTTGATAAGTTCATCGCCTGCCAATCCCTCCTGCAATCCTGAAATGACGGGCACGCCGCCTGCTACCGATGCTCCAAAATAAATCTGCTGGTTCCTTGAACGCGCCAGGCTGATCAGTTCCGAACCGCAATGCGCAATCAGTTGCTTGTTGGCCGTGACCACGGATTTGCCGGAGGACAACGCGCGGCGTATCCAGTCGCCGGTGGGCTGCAGGCCGCCCATCACTTCAACGATGATTTCTGCGTCGGAAGGGAGAACATCATCGATATTTTCCGTCCACTGCACGGAAGAGGGAAGCCAGTCGACTTTTTTGCGCGACACGTTGCGATTGAGGACGTGAGTGAGGCGCAGATGGGTGTTGGTGCGCTCGCAGAGAATTCTCGCGACCGAGCTTCCGACGGTGCCGAAGCCGAGGAGAGCGACGTTGCAGCTTTGCGCGCCGGCGTTTTCGGTGGCGTCAGCTTTATGGAGAGCTGTCATCGTTCCATTATCGCTGAAGGGGGGGCTTCGTTAGCGTTGGAAGTTGCTACCTTCGTCCAGGTTAGCATCCAAAAGAACGGGCGCGAGTCTGGGGCACCGTGGGAGAACTTTTTGCAAAAGGCGTAAGAATGGGTCGCCCACTTTCGTTGGGAACTGTTGTCATCCTTGTTACCTCTGGCGCTGGTTGGCGCGTATAATTCTTAATTATTAGATAGTTTTCTGGTTCGATCAGTTTGTCTTTCGGGTTGAGGGGTTTGCCCGGTCATTGAAACGGTTATTGCAACTTGTTGGGTTCAGATCAGGAAGGTATAGGGATGGCTACTATTGAAGTCGTGCCCAGGGAATCGTCGGGTCAACTGGGGCAGAGACGTGTTGTCAACGATATGAGCATTCAGGTCGCGACGGTGAATGGCTCTGGGTCACAGAGTTCCAACACAGTTTTGTTGCGCAGCATTTTCCAGATGGGCGTACCAATTTCGGGGAAGAATCTGTTTCCTTCGAATATTGCGGGGCTGCCTACGTGGTTCACGATTCGCGCTAATAAAGACGGCTACATCGCGCGCAAGAAAGAGATCGATCTGCTGATCGCGATGAACGCGGAGACGGCGCAGGACGACGTTAAGACGCTGGCGGCGGGCGCAGCGGTGCTCTACGACGAGCCGCTGGCGCTGGACAAGGTGCGCGACGATCTGACTTACTACGCGGTGCCTTTTGACAAACTGGCGGCGACGGTGGGGGCGGATGCCAAGCTCCGCAAGCTGATCAAGAACATGATTTACGTCGGGGTGGCGGCAAATCTGCTGGAGATCGATCACGCCGAGGTGGAGAAGGCGATCCGCAAACAGTTTGCTACCAAGGCAAAGGCGGCGGCTCTGAACCTGGCAGCGGCCAAGGCGGGGCACGATTATGCGGTCGCGAATTTGAAGAAGCGGGATCCGTTTTATATCGAGAGGATGGATAAGACGGCGGGCAAGATTATCGTGGACGGCAATTCGGCGGCGGCGATGGGATGCATGTTTGCCGGGTGCACGGTGGTGACGTGGTATCCGATTACCCCGTCCTCATCGCTGGTTGAAACGATGATCGACTATATGAAGGAGTATCGGGTTGGTCCGGACGGCAAGGCGACTTTTGCGATTGTGCAGGCCGAGGACGAACTGGCGGCGGTGGGAATGGTGATTGGCGCGGGTTGGGCTGGCGCCAGGGCGATGACGGCTACGGCCGGTCCGGGAATTTCGCTGATGGCGGAGTTTGTGGGGCTGGCGTATTACGTCGAGGTTCCGGCGGTGATCTGGGACATTCAGCGCGTCGGGCCATCGACGGGACTCCCTACGAGAACTTCGCAGGGCGACGTGCTCTCGACGGCATTTCTAAGCCACGGGGATACGAAGCACATCATGCTGTTTCCGGACTCGGTGAGCGAGTGTTTCACGATGGCGTCGGAAGCTTTCGATCTGGCGGAGCATTTTCAGACTCCGGTGTTCGTTATGTCGGACCTGGATTTGGGAATGAATAACTGGATGTCGGATCCGTTTCTTTATCCGGAGAAGCCGATCAATCGGGGCAAGGTGCTGAGTAAGGCGGACATTGAGAAGGCGGGAGGTTTTGCGCGTTACAAGGATGTCGATGGCGACGGGGTGGGGTATCGCACGTTGCCGGGAACGGATCATCCGGCGGCGGCTTATTTTGCGCGCGGCAGCGGGCACAATGAAAAGGCGCAGTACAGCGAGCGTCCGGATGATTTTGAACGCAACATGGAGCGCATCAACAAGAAGTTTGAGACGGCGCGGTCGTTTGTGCCGCGTCCGGAGATATCGGGCACGGGGAAAGCGAAAGTTGGCATCATCGCTTACGGCACTTCGCACTGGGCGATTATCGAGTCGCGGGACCAGTTATCCAATGAGCACAAGCTGGAGACAGACTATCTTCGGGTCCGATCGTATCCGTTCACCCGCGAGGTGCATGACTTTATTGAACGGCATGAGCGCACATATGTCGTGGAGCAGAATCGCGACGGGCAGATGGCGACGTTGCTCAAGCTGGATATCAAGCCGGAACTGACTCCACGGCTGCGGTCGATTTGTCATATTCACGGATTGCCGATGGACGCGCGCTCGGTAACCGACGAGCTCATGATGATGGAGGGTAAGTAAGATGGGGACCACACCTACGGAGACGCCGAAGCCGTCGCCTGCTCCTAAGATTAATCGGATCGGATTGCAGGTGGTTGACTATCGGGGCGGGAAGACTACGCTGTGCGCCGGTTGCGGACACAACGCGATTTCGGAACGGATCATCGATGCGATGTACGAGATGGGAGTGCCGCCGGAGCGGGTAGCGAAGTTCAGCGGGATCGGATGCTCGTCGAAGAGCCCGGCCTATTTTATGAACCGGTCGCACAGTTTTAATTCCGTGCATGGACGCATGCCTTCGGTGGCTACGGGAGCAATGCTGGCAAATAAAAACCTGATCGCATTGGGCGTGACCGGCGACGGAGACACGGTGTCGATCGGCGCGGGACAGTTTATCCACCTGATGCGGCGCAATCTACCGATCATTTACATCATTGAAGATAACGGATGTTACGGGCTGACGAAGGGGCAGTTCTCGGCGACGGCTGATCTTGGGTCGACGTTGAAGAGCGGGATCGCGAATGATTTGCCTCCGGTCGATACGTGCGCCATGGCGATTCAGCTGGGAGCTACGTTTGTGGGGCGGTCCTTTTCCGGCGACAAGAGGCAGTTGCACACGATGCTGAAGGCGGCGATCGCGCACAACGGCACGGTGATGCTCGACGTGGTTTCTCCTTGCGTGACGTTCAACGATCATGAGGGCTCGACTAAGTCTTATAAATACATGCAGGCGCATGAAGAGCCGCTGCATGAAGTGAGCTTTGTGCCGTCGTTTGAAGAGATTAATGTGGATTACGATCCGGGAACGACGTTTGAAGTTACGATGCACGATGGGTCGAGCTTGCGGCTGCGGAAACTGGAGCAGGAGTACGATCCCACGGACAAGGTACAGGCGGTGAGGCGGTTGATGGAGTCGCATCAGAAGGGCGATGTGCTGACGGGCGTGTTTTATGTCAACGCGAATGCTCCGAGCTTTATTGACATGCTGAACGTTATGGATCAGCCGCTGGCTACGTTGCCGGAATCGTTGACGCGTCCTGGCAGGGACGTGCTGGCGAAGTGCATGGAAGAGTTGCAGTAAGACGTTATTTTGGTGTTGACGTTTTTGGATTTACGGCAAGGTAGTCTGCAATAAAATCGCCCAACCTGGCCTTGAGCGGCTCAAGTATCAAGTCCATCCGGTTGGCGCCGGTAATGCCCAGCGCTTTAGCCGCCCACGTTTCGGCCTCGAAAGGTTCCGGATCAGCTCGTCTTGCCAAATGGACCTCTTGCAGCAATTCCACCTCGACGGCATACAGGAATGCTCCCGGCGAGTACTTGACAGTGTCTATAGTGATTGCCAAGTTTGCGGAACCCTCTGCGGACTGAGGTTCATTGTAAAGAGGTATGGCGGCGTCACTTAACTGCTTTTGAACCGCCTTTTGAATCTGGCTTCTCGTCAGGCCGCCCGCTTCAATCTCTTTGCCTACCGGCAGAACGTAGACGTAAACGCCGCTGAGCCCGCGCAGCGATTCTCTAGTCCGAGCCTGTGAATATGAAAGCGAAACCAGCAGGAGAAGCAAAATAAGAATTCGGATCGATAGCGTTCTCATTGCGCAGTCTCCGAACAACACTCTCAATCGCGCTAATTAGAGCACAAAAATGAGCGAGCCTCCATTGGCTGCAGCTCAAATTGTCTTATGACCTGATCAAGAACTGATCTGGCACAGGCAACTGCCGAGCTTCGCTCGGCTTGGGCGAGACACTCGGCACCACACGAACTGGACGGGGCAGATGCCGTCACGACACAGACTACATTGTCAGGACCACCCGGAACCTGGCTTTGCCGCTGATCATCTGGTTGTAGGCTCCGGTGGCTTGTTCCAAGGGAAATTTTTCGATCATGGGGCGAACTCCGGAGAGGGCGCTGAATTCCATGGTGTCTTCGGAGTCCTTCGCGTGTCCGGAGGCCCATCCCTGGAGTGCCTTGCGTCCGCGAATGAGTTGAAACGGCGTGACGCCGATGGGATCTGGACTGGCGCCGACGACGATTAGCTTGCCGTTACTAGAAAGGCCGTCGAAGAGCGCGGACATGGATTTTGAATCGGGCGCGGTAGCGAGGATGATTCTAGCGCCGCCGAACTTCTGTAATTCAGCGGCGGGATCGCCAGCGGCGGTGTCGACATAGTGAGCGGCGCCTAGCTTTCGGGCCAGCGCCTCTTTGTCTTTACCTCTTCCGATGGCGAAGGTGCGGAAGCCCATCTGCTTCGCGTACTGGATTCCGAGATGGCCTAATCCGCCGATGCCCTGGACGGCAACCAGTTCGCCGGAGTGCGCACCCGAGTGGCGCAAGGCGTTGAAAACAGTGATGCCGGCGCAGAGCAGCGGGGCAGCTTCGGCGGCGGGGAGATCGTCGGGAATCACGGCGACCGCTTCGGCCGGCGAGACCATGTATTCCTGGTAGCCGCCGTCGTGGGTGATGGCGGTAATTTTCTCGTTCCGGCAGTTGATGAAATCGCCGCGGCGGCAGGGATCGCAGACGAAGCAGTGGCCGCCGTGCCATCCGACGCCGACGCGCTGGCCGGGTTTCCAGTTGGAGACGTCGGCACCGACGGCATCGATGCGGCCGGCGATTTCGTGTCCCGGAACGCGGGGATACTGGAGGCCGGGCCAGAGACCTTCTTTGACGAGCGCGTCGCTGTGGCAGATGCCGCAGGCTTCGACTTTAATCCTTACCTGGTTTCGTCCGGGGTCGGGGATATTTCTTTCGACCAGTTCGAAGTTGCCGCCGGCTTTGCTGACCTGGACTGCTTTCATTTTAAGCATGGCTCGTTCCTCGTTTTTTCATGAATCGTGATAGAAGGGCTGATCGACAGACACACGCAAAGAAATAGATGTGCGCGGCGAGGAGAAGGACTCGGGCCAGGTCTGTGGAATTCAGGAGCGCTTCGGCGGACGGCATTCGAGCTTTACCACGGAGGACGCGGGGAAAACCCACAGGGGAAATCGGCGAAAGCAAATCCACGAAAACAATCTGCGTGAGAATTGCTATCCAGCTTTCTTCTTCTCAAATTCTCCCTCGAACGAGTGCTCGGGGCTGTAGCCGGGCTCTGGGAAATCGCTGTCGGCGCCGTCCTGCATGGGGTCGGGGTTGCGGTGGCCGAGCTGGCCTTGCATGGAGTTGTTGCCGCTTTGACTGCGGTCGTCCGGTTCTTGCGAACCCTTCCCGCGGTCGGCGTCGTTAAGAAGATGATCGCTGGTACTTTTTGTCATGACGGCCTTTCGATGCTATTTCGTTCGTAGTAGATGTGCGCGCAACTCGCATGGCAAGAAGTTACTGACGCCAGGTCACGCTGAATGATAACAGGCGGCAATGCTTCGGTGTTGGTTTGCACCTGCAAGTTGTAGTGATAGTTAGGATTGGTAAATTTAATAGTCGTTTCATATGGCCTGGTATCTAATCTAGGGATATGACTAGCAAATATCGTAAACATTATTTGTTTGCCAGCGATTTCGATCAGACGCTGACCTTCAACGATACCGGTTACGTGCTGAGCGAACTGCTGGGTATTTCTGTGGAGGATTTTGAGCGCAAGGCCAAAGGCATGGCGAAGTTGAACCTGGTACAGCAGGGGGCGGAACTTTCTTATCTACTCTTGCATGATCCCGAGTTCAATTCGCGGGTGCGTCGCGACGATCTGGTCGAGGTGGGCAAGCGGATTCGACTCAAAGACAATATCAAGCAGATTTACGAGATACTCGATCGCCGGATCGACGGATTTCATTTTGATTTTTATGTGCTTTCGGCGGCGCCGGTGGAGGTGATCCAGTCGGCGCTCGAAGGGATCGTTCCCGAGGACCACATCTTCGGCACGGAATTCAAGTACAAAGCTTCGGGCGAAATCGACTGCCTGGTGCGGGCTACGGCAGGCTATGGAAAAGTCACGCGGCTCGATCAGCTCGAGGAAAAGCTGGGGATTCCAGCGGACCATGTCGTCTATGTTGGCGACGGGAGTTCCGATATTCACGTCATGCTGCAGGTGAACCGGCGCGACGGATTCACGATTGCGGTGTCGGAATCGAAACTGGTGGCGCAGATCGCCAAGCGAACGGTGCTGAGCGATAATGCATTGGCAACGCTGGTGCCGATTCTGGAAGACATCGCCGGTTGGCAGCGGACCCAGATCCGGCAGCTATTCGATTCATATGGATTCCTGATCCAAGGATGGGATCGGGTGCAAACCGATTGGGTTACGCTGCGACCGAGTGGCGCGCTGGCGGAGAAGGCGGCGGCCGGCGACGCTGTTTAACGACCAAGTCATTTCACCGCAGAGACTCCGAGATCGTGTAGGAAAGTCATTGCAGAAAACGCGGTGACGAATCCACTGGCGGGGCTTTCCATACAACTAATTGTCGTGTATCGGGTTCTTATGAGCTGGTATTTCCATCCGGTAAATGCGAATCAACGATTTAGGAGCCTTATGAGATTGTTCGGCATGGCTGTTGTTTTTCTGATCGCCATCCCTGCTCTGCAGTTGAAAGCGCAGGAGCAGCATGATTTTGTTCCACGTGGGATTGAGGGTTGGCGACAAAAGGCATCTTCGAAAACAGAGTTTACGCTGGACCACTCCATGTTGGTGATCGCGTCGAAACTCGAAGGGGACAATGAAGACGTTCGCCGCGTGATCGCGGGAGTCAACGGAGTGTCGGTACACAGTTACAAATTTCCCGAAGCGTGGATTTACGATTCGAAGATTCTGGACTCGGTGAAAGACGAATACCGCGCGGCAGGCTGGAAACAAGTGATGAACCGGGAAAAGAACGGAAGCCCAGGAGTTACCAACGTCTGGGTGCGGCTGGAGAATAATGCGATCAGTAATATCGCGGTTATCGTAACCAAGCCTAACGAGGTTGATTTTATTTCGGTTTCGGGGTCGATCAGTCCGGTCGATCTCTCCCATTTGGGCGGGCACTTCGGTATTCCGAAGATTGAAGGTGGAGTGACGGTGCCGAACACTGCGCACCCGTAACGGTGTGGCCCGGACGCCGCTTAGTTTCGATTTGTAGCCCGGCGGGCCGGGCTGGTCTGAGTTAACCCAAAAGCCAATACAACAGCAGCGGACGAGGGCGTTCGCTCTACACGCGCTAGCGGGTTTTCGGCAGCGCGCCCAGCCTTCGCAGCTTGTCTCGTGCCTGGATGGCTTCGTTCGAACGCGGATAGCGTTGAATGACGCGTTTCAGTTCCTGAATTCCTTCATCCTGTTTCCCGAGTTCGATGAGAGCCAATCCTTTCTTGAGTTGCGCGGAGGCAGCCTTGTTTCCGCCGGGAAAATTCTGCAGCACGAGATCGTAGTTGGCAACCGCTTTCGGGTAATCGCCAGCTTTGTACTGAATTTCGGCCAGATAAAAGTAGGCGTTTCCGGCGAGGTCGGTGTTGGGATAGAACTTGATGTAATCGTTAAATTCCTGCAGAGCCAGATCATTGTTCCCACCGTTGTAATCGCGCAAGGCATTGTTGTAGAGGACGTCGGGCGCAGGCGCCTGGGCGAGCGCCTGTTGTTGCTGCTGGGCCTGGGTCTGCTGCGCCGCCATGGACTGCTGCGCGGCCGCCATATCTTCGAGCTGCTTGCTCAGCTTGGCGAGACGAACCTTCAGTTCATCCATGGTGTCAGTCATGGCCTGAATCTGGCCGGAGAGCTGGTCGGCTTGACCTCCGCGATCCTGCTGCTGCTTGTTGATCGAAGACTGCAGCTGGTTGATGGCGGCGTTCACTTTGTTGGCGACGTCGACGTTCTGATCGAGCAGATTCTTCATGACGCCCATGCGCTCGTCAAAGGACTGCTTCATGGCCGTCATCTGCTGCTGCAACTGGGTGACTTGCGTCTGCAGTTCGATGATGTCTTTGTTGACGGCGTAGGCGGGAGCCAGGGAAGCGACGAGGAATAATGCGAGCGCGAGGTGCGTGGGTTTCATAGTTATCCTATTCAGGTGTCCGTCGTACTAATAAATGGGGCGGGCGCGAGGCCCGTCCCTCCACATTTTGGCTTACTTTTCGTAAACGAAGTGGCCACGGCGATTTTGCTGCCAGCAACTTTCGTTGGACTCGGTGCAGAACGGCTTCTCTTTGCCGTAGCTGATGGTCTTGATGCGATCGCCAGCCACTCCAGCCTGGATGAGCGCATTCTTGACCGCGTCGGCGCGATTGGCGCCCAACGCCAGGTTATATTCGGTGGAGCCGCGTTCGTCGCAGTGTCCCTCGACCGTGATGCGGATATTGGGATGCTGTTGCAGGAATTGCGCATCGGCCTGAATGTTGCCCTGGTCGGTCGCGCGTATATCGTACTTGTCATATTCGAAGTAAACATCCTTGACGTTCTGGGCGAAGAGTTCTTCTTCGGTGGCGTTCGAAGTGGACGCTGGCGGCGGGGCAGGAGCGGCATTGACGGTGACGCGAGCGGTCGCGTCCTGGGTTCCACCGGAGCCTTTGGCGACGAGGCGGTAGGTGATCGATTCGGGCGGAGTAACCTGACGAGAGCCGCTGGTCTCGACTGGTCCGAGACCGTCGATGCTGACCTCGGTGGCATTCGTGGTCTGCCAAGTCAGAGTGGCGGACTGGCCCGGGTCGAGAGTATTTGGATTCACCGCCAGTGAGGCGGTGGGTGCGGTTAGAGAGGGCGGCGGTGGCGGCGGTGGTGGAGCGACCTTCTTGCTGCATGCGGCCAGGAACATCACTGCGACAAGCGCAAATACGAGAGTGGTCGATCTCGTCTTAGTTAGTGGCGTGGTGGTTTCGTGCTTCACGGATTCCTCTTTTCTGTGCGCCCGTTGTGGCGTGTAATTTGCAGGTTCACGGCGGGGCGCACTCTGGCCCGCCGCGAACGGCATCATTCTTCTGTCAAAGCCAGGGGATAAACCAATCTTTACCACGGGGAGCACAAAGGATCACAGGGAAACTGGCGCTTTCCCCCGCGTTCCAACGTGCTCTCGGTGGGTAGAGATTTGGCATATTTCCAAAACAAATCACTTCCAACTCCAGTTTGGTTGCGTGTTGCTGCCTTTAAAGGTCAACTGTTTTACGTTCGAGCCATCGGCCAGCATGGTCCAGATCTGATCGCTGCCGGTGCGGTGGGACTGGAAGACAATGTGCCGGCCGTCGGGAGACCAGCAGGGAAAATCGTTGCGCCCGGCATCGTGCGTAAGTTGCACCCACTGTTTGCTGGCTGCGTCCATCAAATAGATGTCATTGGAGCCGGGCTCTCCGGGGCCGTATTTGCGCATCCAGGAAAAAGTCAGAAACTGCCCGCTTGGCGACCAGTTGGGAGAAACGGCGTAGCCCTGGTCGGTAACGCGTGTAAGGTTGGTGCCGTCGGCTTCCATGGTGTAGATCTGAGGCAAGCCGGTACGTCCGCTGACAAAGGCAATCTGGCTGCCCGTCTTGCGATTCCATGTGGGCGAAACATCCGGTCCTTTGTCATTGGTCAGGCGGCGCGAATTTCCGCCCGAGGGGTCGACGACGAAAATGTTGGGGTAGCCATTGCGCGAGGACGAGAATGCGATCTTGCCGTCGGGTGACCAGGAGGGCGAGAGGTTCATGCCTCCGAAGCGTGGGAAGCTGACCATACGATTGAGGTCGAAGGAGTACATCAGGATCTCCCAGCCACCCTTGTTGATCGAACTGAACGCCAGACGCGAACCGTCGGGAGAGATGCGAGGCGACAGCGAGATGCTTCCGAGGTGCGTGACCTGCTGCTGGTTCGCGCCATCGTAGTCCATCATCCAGATCTCTTTGTGGCCGGTGCGTTCGCTGACAAAATAAATTTTGGTTTCAGCGATGCCGGTTACGCCGCCGCCGAGACGAAAGATGATTTCATCGGCGAAACGATGCGCGATGACCCGGACCGCGTCGGTGGTTGCGGTGTCGGTGTATTGCTTTCCGAGGACCTGCGGCGACGCCTGACTCTTGACGTCATAGAGCCATCCCTGCACCGTGACTTTGCCGGAGGCGACGCCGAGGTTGCCGAAGGCAAGCATGGAGGTGTTGGGCGGCGGAGAATTCCAGGCGGTGAAGTTGACGTCGGAGGGCTGGCCGGGCTCCTGGAGCGGATAGAAACTCTTGGAGACGAGATCGAAGATTCCGGCGTTGTCGAGGTCGTTCCAGAGCACGTCATTGAAAGTTTTCGAAAGGTCGGCGTTTTTGGGATCGCTGGTCGAGGGCTTGAAGTCGGCGGCGGCCAGGCGTATGCGCTCGGCGGCGAGTCCTGTGCCGCCGCGGACCCAGTCCTGGCCCACTGCCGAGGCCAACAAAACCAACGGTAGAAAAAAATACAAACAGCGCTTCATGAATCGCCTCTATTTCTTGTCAGGATCGAAATACCACTCCGCCGAAAGCCTGCTGCCTGAATACTCCGACGGCAGCGGACCGAATGTGCTGATCCGCTGAAGAGTGCGAATGGCCGACTGATCGACCGCCGGAACTCCGCTGGACTGCTCGATCTCAACATTCGAGGGATGCCCATCGCGAGCAATATCGAAGGTCAGATAAACGCGCTTCGCTTCAGTGATTCTCGGATCGAAACTTTGCCAGTTTTCGGCGATCTTGCGGCCCATGGCTTGAACGTACCAGGGAAACCGGCTACCGAAATCGCCGCCGCTGCCGGTAAATCCGAAACCGCCCTTGCCGCCAGCCGCGCTCATGGTGTAGGGGCCGCTGACCGGACCGCCTTCGCCATACGGAATTTGATTCGACTCGGGCTGGACTGTTTCCGTTTTTCGTTGAGTGGAAGTTTTCACCGGCTCGGGCTTCACTTTTGTCCTGGCATTCTTGTCGGGAATCGGAATTGCTTCCGGCTCCTTTTCCTGGACGGTCGGTTCTGATTTCGAAAGACCTTTGGATTCCGTTGCCAGCACATTCGTTGTCTGAACGGGGTTGGCGGGCAAGGGGATGGCGCTCACCAGAGTTGCTCCCATGGCATCGCCACCGCCGCCCCAGCTTTCGCCGCGAACTCGGTGAATGAAAGCGGCGTAGAGCACGACGAACAAGGCGAAGGCCAGATGCAGGCCGAAGGATACGGCCAGGGGGCGCCGCAATGGGCCGGGTTCGGAATCGATATCGTTATATGGCATGTCGATATTGCATGTCGATATCTGGGTTAGTGAGGGCCGCCATGCGAATCCATGGGCTGAGTAACGATGCTGACGTTGCTGATACCCGCCTGCTTGATGGCGTCCATCACGGTGGCGAAGGCTCCAAAAGGAACATCTTCATCGGAGCGTAAAAAAATCGACTGATGTTGCGGATCGCGAATCTTCTGTTTCAGGCGCGTTTTGATCTGGTTGATATTGATCGGATCATTGCCGAGAAAGACTCGTTGTGATTTATCGATGCTGATGACGAGGCGCTCCTCGGTGATCTCCTTAACGGTGCGGGTGTGGGGCACGTTCACTTCGATGCCGGACTGCAAGACCGGCGCGGTCACCATAAAGATGATGAGCAGAACAAGCACCACATCCACCAGCGGAGTGATGTTGATATCGGCGAGCGCGCTCTGGGTGCGTCCGTTGGCAGCAGTAAAGGCCATCAGCGCCGGACCTCGGCCACCGATGCAGATTGCTGGACTGTCTGGCGCTCGACCATGTTGAGCATCTCCAGAGTAAAGTCGTCGTTGCGCGAGGCCATTTCACGAATCGAGCCGATGATCAGGTTATAGGCAATCACGGCCGGGATGGCGGCGGCCAGGCCCGCGGCGGTGGTGACCAGAGCTTCGGAAATTCCGGGAGCTACGGCGCGCAAGGTGGCAGCTCCGGCCGTGCCCAGGCCGTGGAAGGCATCGATGATGCCCCAGACGGTGCCGAACAACCCGATAAACGGTGTGACCGCACCAGTTATCGCAAGCCACGGAACATTGCGTTCCAGCCGGGTGATTTCTTCGGACGATGAGATCTGCATCGCGCGCTGAATGGCGACGGGGTTGTGGATGGCTCCGGTCGTTCCCATCTGCCTTTTGAACTCGGCAATGGCGCCCTCGAACACACCCACCAGCGGGCTGGGGCGGAATTGTTCGACGATGGGAGCGATGTCTTGTAAGCGCTGTGCCTTGCGGAAGGCTCGCACGAAGCGTCCGCTCTGGGCGCGCGCGTTACTGATCAGCCTCCACTTGGAAAGAATCACCGCCCAGGAGAGGACGCTGAACGCAATGAGGAGGAACAGGACGGTTTTGGCGACGGGACCGGTCTGAAGGACGAGATCAACGATTTCGCCGCCGATAAACAACAGCAGGACGGAAGAAAAGTGCATCGGTTTCGAACGATCCCCAGTGAGTAATTATAGACCAGTGCGGAGAGGTGAATGGCGAGGGAACCGCATCGGTCAATGACGGACTTTGTTGACTGGCCTGAGGCAGCTTAGTTTCATGCCGGTATGGGCGAGCTCTGTGCTATGCTGCGCGTAAATTAGCGGTGTGGTGGTAAGTCAAGATCAAAGTCCGCGGGCGAGTGCGCCCGCGCCACACGAAAAATGATGCTGGCTGAACTTCGACTTGAAAATTACGCGGTGATTGACAACGTCGTGATTGAATTCGCGGCTGGCCTCAATCTCTTGACCGGCGAGACCGGAGCCGGGAAGTCCATTCTGATTGACGCTCTAGGATTGCTCCTTGGCGAAAAAGCATCGTCCGATGTGATCCGCACCGGTGCGGAGCGGGCGGTAGTGGCTGCCGTGTTTGAGAGCGAAGGGGCAGCGGGACGTTCGGTTGAAGTGATTCTGGAGACGAATGGGTTGGACGCGGAGAATGGCGCGCTGATTCTGCGTCGTGAGATTGCTCCGGGTGGCAAGGGGCGCGTGTTTATTAACAACCAGCCCGCGACCGTGACGGTGTTGAAGCAGATTGCGCCCCACTTGGGGGTGATCCACGCGCAGAACGAGTCTCTCGTAAACTTTGATGCGGCGACGCGGCAGGATCTGCTGGATGCTTACGCCGGAATCGATGGGAAGGATGTAGGCGCGGCCTTCGCGAACTGGAAGCAGGTTCGCGGACGCATCGCGGAACTGGAACAGGACGAGCAGGACAGGGCCCGGCTGCTGGATTTGTGGAATTTCCAATGCCGCGAGATCGAAGAAGCGCGCCTTCGGCCGGGCGACACGCCGCCCGAGGATGAGCAACTGGAAGCCGAGAAGCGCGTGCTGGCCAACGCGGAGAAAATTTATGGAGCGGCGATCAACGCCTTCGATTTGCTGTATGAGGGCAACGCCTCCACCTCGTCAAGCTTGCGGGCGGCGCAGAAACACCTTGAAGAACTGGTTCGATACGAGCCGAAATTCCGGGAAGCGCTCACGGCCCTGGAGTCGGCGCGCATCAGCGTCGAAGACGTAGGAGCGACGCTGCGCGATTATGCGGGGGGAATCCGGGCTTCACCCGAGCGACTCGCCGAGATCGAAGAGCGCCTCGTTCTGCTGGATCGGCTCAAACGCAAGTACGGCCCTACGCTCGAGCAAACCATAGCGTTTGGCGAGGACGTCGGGCGCAAGCTCTCCGAAATGGAGAACAAAGATCAGGTGTTGCTTGACCTTCGTGCCATGCTTGCGGTGGCTGCCGATGACTATCGACAGGCGGCCCGCAACCTGTCGCGTAAACGCATCGAGGCAGCCCGCAAATTAGAAAAACTAGTCGAAGCCGAAATCAACGATCTGGCCATGAGGGCCAGCTTTCAGATTGCGGTGGAAGAGAACGACGCTGAAGAACGCTGGGCGGCCTCGGGCATCAATCAGGTGATCTACCGAATCTCGGCGAACGCAGGCGAGGCCATGCGTCCACTGGACGAGATCGCCTCCGGTGGCGAACTTTCGCGCGTGATGCTGGCGCTGAAAGCGAGCGTGGAGGCGGGGGCGAATCCCGCGGGAAGAAAGAAGTCCGCGGGAGGACAGCGCACGCTGGTTTTCGACGAGATTGACACTGGCATCGGAGGACGCGCCGCGGAAGCCGTAGGCAGAAAGTTGAAGGCGCTATCTAAAGGTCACCAGGTGCTCTGTGTTACTCACCTTCCGCAAATTGCAACCTTTGCCGATCATCACTATGTCATCGAGAAGCGGGAGGCTGGTGGCCGAGCGAAGACTACCGTCCGGCAGATCAGCGGCCAAGAACGCACGGAGGAAGTGGCACGGATGCTGTCAGGAGCCAAGCTTACCGAGACTTCGCGGAAACATGCGGAGCAGATGATCAAGGCAAACGGGTGAAGGCGACGACCGAGACGGTTTTCGCTGGCGATGACCGTCCTCAAGGGCAGGGAACTCGCAATCAAGGTTAACCTTGGCAAATTCAACACGCCGTCACTGGTTCAAGAGTTGCATCACATGGTGGAACGTGAGGGCTTTGCGGAACTCCCGATCAGCCTGGAGCACTCGGTGAGAGCTGGAATGCTGCCGTTGCATCATCGAGATCCTTTCGACCGGCTGCTGGTGGCACAGGCGCAGGCGTTGGGTGCGCCCATTCTGAGCGCCGACCGCGCGCTCGATGCTTACGACGCTCGCCGGATCTGGTGACGCACGGTCTGCGGGCGACGGTCCCGTTCACCCGCCCTATTTCTCCGCTCGCTGCTAATCCTCACAGCCTCAAAGGCTTACATTGACCTTGGGGTGCTTCTTTCGATACCCTTAGAGCATCTTTTCCTATAGAAAAGTGTACCCTAGAGGAGTGGGGGTTGCTCTTGTCTGAGGCCAGGAATCTGCATACGAAGACGTTATTGTTATTGAAGCCGCGGGGATTCTGCGCCGGGGTGGTACGGGCGATTGACATTGTCCGGATCGCGCTGGAGGCGTTTGGGCCGCCCATTTATGTGCGCAAGGAGATTGTCCACAACCGCTTTGTGGTGGAGGAGCTCCAGCAAAAAGGCGCTATTTTTGTCGATAACGTCGACGAAGTTCCGGAGGGCGAACGCGTCATTTACAGCGCTCACGGGGTTTCTCCCGAGGTGCGCGAGGCCAGTAAGAACAGAAATTTGCGCGTAATTGATGCCACCTGTCCTCTGGTGACCAAGGTACACGTTGAGGCGGTCAAGTTTGCGAAGGAAGGTTATTCGCTGATTCTGATCGGGCATCGCGATCATGACGAGGTGATTGGCACGCTCGGCGAGGCGCCGGCCGTAACGCAGGTTGTCGGCTCGCCGGCGGAGGTAGCGTCGGTAACTTTGCCCGACCCCAACCGTGTGGCGTATCTGACGCAGACGACGCTCAGCCTCGACGAAACGCGCGACATCATCGCCGCTCTGCGGGAGCGATTTCCAAACATCAAGGGTCCGGCTGCTCAGGATATTTGCTATGCCACGGAGAACCGGCAGGTTGCTGTGAAGCATGTGGCCTCCGATGCCGAATTGCTGCTGGTGGTGGGTTCCGACAACAGCTCAAATTCCAAGCGTTTAGTGGAGGTTGCTCGGAGCCTGGGGGCCGAGGCGCATCTAATTGATGATTACCGCAACATTCAGCCGCAGTGGTTGCATGGCGTGAAGACGGTGGCTTTAACCGCTGGAGCTTCCGCTCCCGAACATCTGGTGCAGGAAGTGGTGGCGTACCTGGCTGGACAGGGCTTTGGCAATGTGAAGGAATTGGAAATCATGCCGGAAAATGTGCGTTTCGGGCTGCCGCCGGAGATTGTGGCGACCATCGCTTCGGCACCGGCCGGCGCAGCGTTGGAGACATAATGTCCGTATATAGGTTCGGCGAGTTTTGGAGCTATTGATGGAAGAATCCTCCCCCATAGGTTCGGCCTCCGTGCCGCAGATGCGATTTGGAAAGATTGACGACCTGCGGAGCCGGGTCGCCGTGGCCGTGGATGCGGCGCGCAACCATCTCTTCTCGCAGCAGCACGAAGATGGCTACTGGTGCGGCGAACTGGAAGCCGATACAACTCTCGAATCCGACTATATCCTGTTGCACACGCTCCTGGGGACAGGCAATCAGGAACGGTTCGACAAGGCCGCCCGCTACATTCTGAATCATCAAAACGAAGACGGCGGCTGGAGCATCTATGTCGGCGGCGCCTCGAACCTCAGCGCTTCGGTGAAAGCCTACTTTGGATTAAAACTTGCTGGGTTCACCGCAGATCATCCCGCGCTCGCGCGCGCCCGGAAGAAGATTCTGGCGATGGGCGGCGTGACCGAAGTCAATACGTTTACCAAGATCTACCTCTGTTTCTTTGGGCAATATGATTACGACGCGGTGCCCGCGGTTCCGCCGGAGATCGTCCTTTTTCCCAACTGGTTCTGGTTCAATATTTATGAAATTTCTTCCTGGTCGCGAGCCATTCTGGTGCCGCTTTCGATCTGTTATGCGAAGAAGCCATTTAAGAAAATTGCCGACGAAATGGGAGTCGAAGAACTCTTTGTCGGCGGACGCGACAAGTCGCGCATGAATCTGCACTGGTCGAAAAAACGCATTTCCTGGCGCAATTTCTTCCTGGTGTTGGATCGGATTACGCACTGGGCGGAGCGCGTGCATATTCGTCCGCTGCGTTCGCTTGCGTTGCGAAGCGCAGAAAAGTGGATGCTGGAGCGCTTCGAGATGAGCGATGGCCTGGGAGCGATCTATCCGTCGATCATGAACTCCATTATTGCCCTCCGCTGCCTGGGGTATTCGGTGGACGATCCGCAGTTTATTCGCGCCATGGACGAGTTCGAGAAGCTGGGCATTGAGGAGGGCGACACTTTCCGCATGCAGCCCTGCCTGTCTCCTGTATGGGATACGGCATACGCGCTCTTCGCGTTGGGTGAGGCGGGGGTCCCGGCCAATGATCCGCGGCTGGTGAAGTGCGCTGACTGGATCCTGCAGAAGCAGGTGCGCAAGCCCGGAGACTGGAAGATCAAGAATCCGAAGGGCGAACCGGGCGGATGGTATTTCGAGTTTAACAACGAGTTTTATCCCGACGTGGATGATAGCGCGATGGTCTGCCTGGGGTTAAGCCGCGTCGAGCATTCCAATGGGCGCTACCAGGCGGAGTCGGTGCAACGCGCGATTGACTGGATATTTTCCATGCAGTGCAAGAATGGCGGCTGGGCCTCGTTCGACAAAGACAATGACCGCATGGTCTTCCAGTACGTCCCCTTTGCCGATCACAACGCCATGCTCGATCCGGCAACGGTCGACATCACGGGGCGCATTCTCGAGTGCCTGGCAACTTACGGATATGACCAGAACTATCCAGCGGTGCAGCGGGCGATCAAGTTCATTCGTAAAGAGCAGGAGCCGGACGGAAGCTGGTTCGGGCGCTGGGGTGTGAACTACATTTATGGCACCATGCAGGTACTGCGCGGACTGGAAGCGATGGCGGTGGACCGCAACGATCCCATGGTCCAGCAGGCGGCGGAGTGGCTGCGATCGGTGCAGAACGCCGATGGCGGGTGGGGAGAAACGGTGGGCTCCTATGACAATCCCAATCTTCGCGGCCAAGGCGACAGCACCGCGTCGCAGACGGCGTGGGCGATTATGGGGCTGCTCGCTGTAGGCGATACGCGTAGCGAATGCGTGGAACACGGCATAGCATATCTGCTGCGCACACAGAATAAGAACGGTTCCTGGGATGAACCTTTCTTTACCGGCACGGGATTTCCGCGTGTGTTTTATCTGAAATACCACCTGTACCGCCAGTATTTCCCGCTGATCGCGTTAACGACCTATTCCAAGGTAATGGCGGAGAAGGGTACAAACTAGTTCTCAGTTTTCGGTTCTCAGTTTCCAGAGAAACCAGCTATTGAATATGGTCTGGTTCGGCTGGGATTTTGCCGAGAACTGAGAACGGAGAACCGAGAACTGGTTTTGAAGGCTTTCGTCACCGGCGCCACAGGATTTCTGGGCAGTCATGTCGCACGCGTTTTGGCGGAACAGGGAGCGGACCTGCGGTTGCTGGTGCGGCCGACGAGCGACCTGCGCAACCTTCACGACCTGAACACCGGGCGGGAGGTTGATCAAGTGGTCGGCGATTTGCGTGACCCTGCCTCGATTGGGAAGGCGCTCTCGGGCTGCGATGTTGTATTTCACGTTGCCGCGGATTACCGGCTGTGGGTGCGCGATCCGGAGGAGATGTATCGCTCGAATGTCGAAGGGACGCGGGCTTTGCTGGAAGCGGCGCGCAAGCAAGGAGTGCGGCGGGTGGTGTACACGTCGAGCGTCGCAACTATGGGGTTCACTTCGGGTTTGAATCATGGGAACGTCGCCGATGAAAGTAGTCCAGTTGGCATCGCGGACATGATCGGGCACTACAAGCGGTCGAAGTTTATGGCCGAGCAGGCGGCGGTGGAGGCCGCGAAATCTGGAGTCGACGTGGTGATCGTAAATCCATCGACGCCGATCGGAGAGGGTGACATCAAGCCGACTCCGACCGGACGGATCGTTGTAGATTTCTTGAAGAAGAAATTTCCGGCGTATGTGGAAACGGGACTCAACCTGGTGGATGCGACCGAATGTGCCCGCGGTCATATCCAGGCGCTCGAAAAGGGAAGATCGGGCGAGCGCTACATTCTGGGCGGGGAGAACCTGACGCTGAAACAGATTCTGGACCGGCTGGCCGCGATTATGGGTTTGAAATCGCCGACCGTGAAGCTGCCCTACGTTTTTGCGCTGGCGGCTGGATTCGTGGATGAGATGGTGACGGGCCGGCTTCTGGGCAGGGAACCGCGGGCGACGATTGATGCCGTCCGCATGGGACGCAAGATGATGTTTGTGAGTTCGGCGAAAGCGGAACAGGAACTGGGCTGGCGGATGGTTCCGGTGGAGAGCGCGTTGCGGCGGTCGGTGGAATGGTTTCGTGCGAACGGCTATGTCTAGGCTCGTCAAGATCAGGATCGCGATCATTGCGGCTATGGAACGAGAGGTAGCGCCTCTACTCCGCAGCTGGGAAAAAAAAGCGAATGGCAAAAGTATTGTCAGGGAGATGGAACATGGGGGACGGCGCTATCGTCTTTTTGAGCCGGTTTTTGAGCAGGGAGAAGTATTTCTGATCTGCAGCGGAATAGGATCGGAATCAGCCCGCCGTGCGACCGAGGCGGTGATTCGGGAGGTTCATCCGAGTCTCGTGATCTCCGTTGGCTTTGCCGGCGCGCTGGATGGATCGTTGCAGGTTGCTGACGTGCTCCGTCCGCGCACCGTGATTAATTCCGCCGATGGGGTTCGGGTCGACACCGGCTCCGGTATGGGAGTGCTGCTGAGCTCCGCCAGCATCGCTGACCACGAGCAGAAAGTTCGGTTTGCCAAGGCCTATGGCGCGAGTGCGGTAGACATGGAGGCGGCAGCGGTGGCGCAAGGAGCGCAGGCGCGAGGAGTCGAATTCGGAGTGTTCAAAGCTATCTCCGATACGTCCGATTTCGCGATGCCGCCGGTGGAGCGGTTTGTGGGCGAAAACGGAAGTTTCCACTCCCTCAAGTTTGCCGGTCACGTGGCATTGCGTCCATGGCTTTGGGGGGTGACAATAGCATTAGCGCGAAATAGTTCCAAAGCGAGCCACGCTCTTTGTGAGGTCCTTGCGGATTACCTCGCGGGGCAGACTCAACGTGATAGCTCGCCGGCGGGTGAGTCAGCGGGAACCGATTTGGATGCAGCAGGTTCAGGTCAGCCAAATGGAACGTGCGCTGGCGAACATACTCTCGCCGTTACCGGAGTTCATACTCGGTCCACGGGAAAACAATAGGGGAAATATCCGAGCTTTTATGGCAATTGCCCGAACGTCGACTCTATCCGTTGAAGGGGCCGCTGCAAGCGCAAGGCATAAGTTTCTCTCCGCAATTCCTTCGACCATGGCCGCCGTCGTTTATCACGGCGTGAATGATGTGCGCATGGAAGAAGTGCCGGTGCCTGAAATTGGGCAGGGAGAGATTCTGGTGCGAGTCCACACCTGCGGCATTTGCGGAACCGACTTGAAGAAAATTGCCACCGGATCGCACTCGGCGCCGCGTATTTTTGGCCACGAAACGGCTGGGGTCGTCGCGAAGGTGGGGGAAGAGGTCAGTCAATTCAGCGCAGGCGACCGGGTGGTGGTCTTTCATCACATCCCGTGCGGTCAATGTTACTACTGCCGTCACCGGACCTTCGCGCAGTGTACCAGCTACAAGAAAGTCGGCTGCACCGCCGGGTTTGAGCCTTCTGGTGGCGGCTTTGCCGAATACGTCCGGGTGATGGACTGGATCGTCGAAAAAGGAACGGTGAGAATTCCGGACGGCGTCAGTTTCGAACAGGCCTGCTTTCTCGAACCGGTGAATACCTGCATCAAGGGTATTGAGACCCTTCGCCTGGAAGCCGACGAAACCGTGCTGGTGATGGGGCAGGGCCCGATTGGGCTGATACTGGCAACCCTGGCGAAGCGAGCGGGAGCTAGGGTGATTACTTCCGATTTGTATCCCAAGAGGCTTACAATGGCCCGTGGCTTCGGCCTCAATCTCACAATCGACGCTTCGCAGGCCGACGCCGGGGAAGTGGTGCGCGGAATGACGGAAGGACGCGGCGCTGACGCTGTGATTCTGGCAGTGGGCGGGACAGGACTGGTTCGTGCGGCCATGGACGGAGCGCGTCCGGGAGGGCGTGTGTTGCTGTTCGCACAAACGGTGCGAGGCGAGGTAACGATTGATCCGGCGGCGGTGTGCGTCGAGGAAAAGGCTTTGCTGGGATCTTACAGTGCATCGGTTGAACTACAGGAGGAATCAGTGCGGTTCGTGATGAATCGCGAAATGGATCTGGAACGGCTTATCAGCCACCGTTTCCCGCTTGAACGCGGTGTGGAAGCGCTGAAGCTGGCTGCTCATCCTCAACCGGACTCGATGAAGATCGTGATCCAGTCGGGCAGGCCAGGATCGTGGGAAGGAAACCAACTGTGAATGGCAAGATGACGGCCGCCGTTCTCTACGGCAAAGAAGACATTAAGATCGAGAAAGTGCCCATTCCTCGTGTGGGTGAAGGCGAAGTTCTGGTCAAGGTGCATGTGGCGCTTACCTGCGGCACGGATTTGAAGGTGTACCAGCGCGGCTATCACGCGCGCATGATTGTTCCTCCAGCGCTGTTCGGGCACGAACTGGCGGGAACGGTCGAGGAAGTGGGAGAGGGCGTGCGTGGCTTCAAGAAGGGCATGCGGGTGGTGGCGCTCAACTCGGCTCCCTGCGGCATGTGCTTCTATTGTTCGAAGCACCAGCTGAACCTCTGCGAAGATTTGCTTTTCAATAATGGCGCCTACGCCGAGTACATCCGCATTCCGCGCCGCATTGTAGAAGCCAATATGCTGATGGTGCCCGCGAACGTGAGCTTTGAAGACGCGGCGATGACCGAGCCGCTGGCCTGCGTTCTCCGCGGTCTGCATGAAACCGGCGTGGAGATCGGCGACACCGTCGCGGTGATTGGCGGCGGGCCGATTGGCCTGATGTTTGTGCAAGTCGCGAAGGCGATCGGATGCAACGTGATTGCGGTCGTCAAGCGCGATTCGCAGGTTACGCTGGCGCGCAAAAAGGGCGCGCACGAAGTGGTGCAGATTACCAAGGTGAAAGATCCGGTAGAGGCGGTGCGCGAGTTGAGTCCGGAGCGGCGCGGTGCCGATGTAGCCATCGAAGCCGTCGGCCGTCCCGAAGCCTGGGAGTGGGCCGTGCAAATGGTGCGCAAGGGCGGCACGGTAAATTTCTTTGGAGGCTGCGCGGCCGGCACCAAGGTCCAGTTGGATACCAACCGTTTGCATTACTCGGAGATTACTTTGAAGGCAACCTTCCATCACACGCCGGAGACGGTGCGCCGGGCCTTCGGTCTGATCGCCGAGAGGAAGGTTCTGGGCAACGACTACATCACAGGCGAAGCGCCGCTTTCGCGTTTGCAGGACGTGCTGCGACACATGCTGAACCGCAACGGGGATATCAAGACTGCGATTATCCCGGGTCACTAGGGTCGCGCGATAAATCGGCGGTGCGGCGGGCGTCGCGCCCGTCCTGCCGGGGGGAGGACGCCCGGCTCCCGAGAAACAACTTTGTTTTCTATATCTAAGAATCGGTGATGACGACTGCGATGACTCCTTCCCCGACTGAGCCGCTCGCCTCCGGTTGGAGTGCGCTGCCGCCGGAGTACGCCATCCCAGAGCGGGCGCCTTCAGAAGCTGAAGCGCAGGAATATTGCCGGCGCCTGGCGCGTTCGCATTACGAAAATTTTTCCGTCGTTTCCTGGTTTCTTCCCGAGCCCTTGCGTCAGCATTTTTTTAATGTTTATGCGTACTGCCGCATTTCGGACGATCTCGGCGACGAAGTGGGCGATACCTCCGCATCCCTGCAGTTACTCGATCAATGGGAGACTGAATTAAACGCCTGCTACGAAGGTCATCCCCTTCATCCTGTCTTCGTCGCGCTCGCGGTGACTGTCCGCAAGTTTGAAATTCCGAAACATGAATTTGCCGATCTGCTGAGCGCTTTCCGTCAGGATCAGCGTGTCTGCCGTTACGAAACGTTCAACGATCTGCTGGGCTACTGCAGGTTTTCAGCGAATCCGGTTGGACACCTTGTGCTCTATCTCTGCGGATATCATGATGCCGAGCGCCAGTTGCTTTCCGATACCACCTGCACTGCGCTGCAGCTGGCGAACTTCTGGCAGGATGTGAGCGCCGATTTTTCCAAAGGCCGTATTTACCTGCCGCTCGAGGACCTGCGCCGCTTCAGCGTGAGCGAAGCGGAAATCCGCGGCGCCAGGAACACTTCCGCTTTTTGTGACATGATGAAGTTCGAGGTCGAGCGCGCCCGCGAATGGTTCACCCAGGGCTTGCCGCTGATCGCGAAAGTCGATCGCGCACTGGCCACGGATATCGAATTGTTCAGCCGCGGCGGCCAGGAAATTCTAAACGCCATTGAGCGTCAGGATTTCGCCGTTCTGGGCCATCGCCCCGCACTTTCTAAAGCCCGGAAGCTGACCTTGATCGCCCGCGCCGCTCTGGGAAAAGTGCTGCGGAGGCGGAGATGACCGCCGCCGTGGGAAACGCGCCCGTGCCATTTGCACCGACCGCATCGCAGCTGGCGATGGCGTACTCCGTCTGCCGGAGTATCGCCCGCTCGGCCGCTAAAAACTTTTATTACGGATTCATGGTTCTGCCACGGCGCAAGCGCAATGCGTTGAGCGCCGTGTACGCGTTCATGCGGCGCTGCGACGACATCGCCGACGACCGCACTCTGAGCCCTGCCGATCGCCAAAACAAACTTGCAGAATGGCTGGATAAAGTTCATCGTGCCCTGGCCGCACAGCCCACAGACGATCCCGTTCTGCTGGCGCTCACCGATGCGCAACGTAATTATCAGATTCCCATCGGTCTGCTGGATCAACTCGCTTTCGGTACGGCGGCGGATATTGAATCCGGCCCGGCCGAACCCTCCGCGAGAGCGTCGTTGGTCGCGCGCTACCAGACTTTCGAAGAACTACAACAATATTGCTACGGAGTGGCGTCGGTGGTGGGACTGGTATGCATCAGGATTTTTGGATACCGCGATCCTGCCGCTGAGCCACTGGCGGAACGTTGCGGCCTGGCGTTTCAGCTGACGAATATCATTCGTGACGTCAAAGAGGACGTTGCCATGGGTCGCGTTTATTTTCCGCAAGAAGACCTGGCGCAATGCGGATTGGCGGCTGGCGACCTGGCCGGGCCGCAAGTTGATGTCAGCCGCATACGTCCGCTGTTGGCGTTGGAGGCTGACCGTGCCCGTGAGTTCTACCGCGCGGGAGAAGATCTGATCCCACTGGTGAATGAAGACAGTCAACCGGCGCTATGGGTTCTGATCACTATTTATCGCCGCCTGCTGGAAAAGATTGCCGCGAACCAGTATGACGTCTTCGGCGAACGTGTGCGCTTGGGCGTTCTGGAAAAGGTGACGGTCCTCGGAAAAGGAATGTTGCAGCGCCTGCAGTGATGCCGGTCAACACACAATCAACCACAATTGCGATTGCTGGAGGCGGACTCGCCGGCCTGGCGGCGGGATGCGCCCTGGCGCAGGCCGGATTTCGAGTTTCGCTCTTTGAGCGCCGCCCTTACCTCGGTGGGCGTGCCTCGTCTTATCAGCACCCTGGTACGGGCGAAATTGTCGATAATTGCCAGCATGTACTCCTCGGCTGCTGTACCAATTTGCTCGACTTTTATCGTCGTGCCGGAGTCGAGGACAAAATTCGCTGGTACGAGAAGCTGACCTTTCTCGAACCGGGGGGACGCGCATCCGTGATTTCGCCGTCGGCGTTGCCCGCTCCTTTGCATACAGCGCCGGCATTCTTGCGGGCCGATTGCCTGAATTTCCGCGACAAAATGGCCATCAGCAGGGCGATGGTTGCGCTGGCGCCTGGCGTGTCAGCGGATCATGGGGAATCATTCTTGGCGTGGCTTCAGCGACACGGACAGACGAAACAGGCAATTGAGCGGTTCTGGAAGACCATCCTGGTGAGCGCTTTGAACGAGGATCTCGATCGAGTTTCCGTTCCCTATGCTGCCCAGGTGGTACGTGAGTCGTTTCTCAAGTCAGCAGCAGCCGGGCGCATGGGAATTCCAACGGTGCCTCTCACCGAGCTATACAGCACCGCGGGGGATTACATTCGAGCGCGTGGTGGAGAGGTCCAGTTTCGAGCAGGAGTCGAATCGTTCCGAACGGAATCATCCGGCGTAAGCGTTACTACCAACGGCGCGGAACGAAAATTCGACTATCTGGTTCTCGCGGTTCCTTTCGACGCTTTGTCGCGCATGTTGCCTGACACTACGTCGTCTGCGCCGTTAGCCGCCGCTCTGGAACAGTTTTCGACCTCGCCCATCACCGGAATCCACCTCTGGTTCGACCGGCAGATCAGCGAACTGGATCATGCGGTTCTTCTCGACCGAACGATGCAGTGGATGTTTCACAAGTCCCGCCTGATCGACGCCAGGAAGGCTCGTGAACAGAACACGCGGAACCATGAAGCTCGCGACGATGGCGGCGGAAGCTACATCGAGCTGGTGGTAAGTTGTTCGCGGAGCCTGATTGAGAAGTCAAAGTCGGAAATTGTCGAGCTGGCGGTGAAAGAGACGCAAGAGTTTTTTCCCGGCGCACGCGACGCGAAGCTGCTGAAATCAACTGTCATTAAAGAAGTGAACGCGACCTATTCGCCCCGTCCGGGAATCGACCAGTACCGGCCAAAGCCGGAAACAGAATGGCCGCACGTTTTTCTGGCCGGCGATTGGACCGCGACGGGCTGGCCCGCCACCATGGAGGGCGCGGTTCGAAGCGGCTATCTGGCGGCGGACGCAGTGGCTAGAGTCGCAGGCGCCGGGAGTGTCACCTTTATTGTCCCCGATCTGCCTGCGAGCGGACTGATGAAGCTAATTCGCTAGTTCTGCTCGATCTCAATTCCCTACGGTTGCGGAAGAAAATCACAGCGCCATCAACACGACTCCTGCGGCCACCAATAACACCGCAATCCAACGCTGACGTCCCACACGTTCGTGGAGAAAAATGCGCGCTGCGATCGCATTGGTTACAAATGTAAGCGAGGCCGCGGCGGGGACCACCAAACTGAGATTGCCCCACGATAGGCCGAAGAGCAGGCTGTAGAAGGCGATTCCCATGGCGATGACGCCCAAAGCGAAGGTCGGTGTCGTCAACACCCGCCCAACTACAGCGAGCGCTCCGCCGCGCTGCCAGATTTCACCAACATCGCCGACGCGCTTCATGGCATAGGCGAGCAGAACGTCGCCGGTGGTGGAGGCCACGATGACGAGCCCGATGGCAGCCCAGGCATAGAGTTCCGTCATGGCTTCACTCCCTCGGAAATAGCGCTCGGGGTAACGTCCCGATCCTTGTGACCTTCCCGACGGAAGGTGAGTGACGGACCCGCGGCCACAAAGCCAACGCCGGCCGCGATCAAGGTAATACCAAGCCAGCGCGTGGACGAGATTACTTCGTGAAAAATGAAGTGACCAATCAAGGCGACGAGCACATATCCGAGCGATGTGGCAGGCAGGACGTAGGTGAGGTCCGCCCATGAAAGCGCGGACAGGTAGCAGGCAAAGAAACCTAACAATAAAAGAATTCCGGCCATAACCCAGGGATTGAGGATGGCGAGTAAGAGTCCAGAAAGGTGGCGAAGAGAAATGCCGCCGAGCTCTTTCATGCCCCGCGAAAGCAGGGAATCACCCGCTGTGCCGAAGAGGGTAATTCCTGCCAAAACGAGGTACTTTCGAGAGTTCACGTACGATGCCACTCCGGCGAATCAAACACTGCGGGAAGCAGGGGTCCGTCTGACGAGACGCGGTTGGGTCGTATCGTCAGAAAAATTACGCCTTCGCCGGTTCGGGAGCAGGCGTTTCTTCTTTCCGGTTTTGTTCCTTAACCCACTTGTGGCGCTGTGCTCGCAATTTGAGAAAGCCCTTCGCTTCCTTATACAAGCGCTTGCGTTCGGAGCTGTCGAACATCGACTTTCTCAAGATGCGGTACGCGGCCTTGGGACGGAAATAATATGCGTCGTAAAAATCGTGAACCGCAGCCAGAATCTCCCTGGCCGGCAGGCCGGGATACTCGATCTGCACCATCTGGTGCCCGAGGTCATCCACCATCTTAGAATCGTTGGTCATGAAACCGTTTTTGAGCGCGGCCTCGTGCAGTTCGGTTCCGGGATAAGCGTGCGCTACCGAAACCTGAATCGTCTCGACGTCGAGCTCCTTGGCGAAGCCGATGGTGTTCTTTATGGACTCGCGAGTTTCTCCTGGCAGGCCAAGTATGAAATCTCCGTGAACGACAAGCCCCAGCTTGTGGCAATCCTTGGTGAACTGGCGAGCGCGCTCGACGGTTGCACCCTTCTTGATGTTCTTCAGAATCTGCGCATCGCCCGATTCGTAGCCCACGATCAGGAGCCGGCATCCCGACTCTTTCATGGCCTTCAGAGTTTCGTAGCTTGTCGTAACTCTGGAGGTGCAAGACCAGGTAAGGCCGAGCGGCTTGAGCTTGGCGCACAATTCCTCGGTGCGCGCGCCCTGTAGATTAAAGGTATCGTCGTCGAAGAAGAATTCCTTGACGTAGGGCCAGTACTCTTTCGCCTTCGCCATTTCACGCGCCACATCGTCGGTGGAGCGTTTGCGCCAGGGATGTCCGCTGAGGGTCTGCGGCCAGAGGCAGAAGGTGCACTGCGCCGGGCATCCGCGCGTCGTATAGAGCGCCACATACGGGTGTAGCAGGAATGGGACGTTGTAGCGGCGGACATCGAGATCGCGCCGGTAAACATCGGTGACGTGGGGCAGGGAATCGAGATCCTGAATGGTCGGACGGTCGGCATTATGCACGACCTGCCCATTCTTGCGATAAGAGATGCCCAGAATATCTTCGAGGGGCTTACCTTGCGCGTACTCGACGATGGAGTAGTCGAATTCCTTGCGGCAGATGACGTCAATCACTTCGCAATCCGTCAAGCATTTTTCGGGCAATACGCTGACGTGGGGACCGACGAACGCGATTTTGATGTGAGGGTTAGCGTCTTTGATGGCCTCGGCGATACGAACGTCGCCAGCAAATCCCGGAGTGCTGGTGAAGAGCACGAGGAGTTCGTAATCCTTACAGGTGCGGATGGTCTCTTCCGCGGTGATGTGATGAGGCGGAGCGTCGAGCAGGCGTGCCCCTTCGAGCATTCCTGTGGGATAAGCGAGCCAGACCGGATACCAGTAGGATTCGATTTCACGTGTGGCGGGCCAGCGCGAACCTGCGCCCCCATCGAAATTCTCAAACGAAGGCGGATTCAAAAACAATGTTTTTAGCGGCATATTGGGAGTCTCTATTTTACCATCTTTAATCGGGCTAGCACCCTGGTCGACGCTACCATTCAGGTACGTCTTGTCCGACAACAAGAAGCGTGGAAACCATTGTCTAAGTGTGCCTTAGCGCACCTCCGAAGGGCAAAGGATTCACCTCGAACGTCGCTTCCCGGCATTGAGCAGCCAGAATCCGATACTCGTCGGCTGACAGGTCTAGATACGCGTTATTTTGCCGGGGAGGTTGTGGAAGGAGTCGAACCCGGTAATGCCCAGGTCTCTAACTCGCCGGTAGCACGCAAAAGATTCATGCGGGCACGTCGGTAGGCAAAATCGGCATCCTGGAAAAGCAGAAAGCGTTCGGCTGCCTGCACGCGGGCATCGGCCAACTCGTGTAAGGTGCCGGTCTTGGATTCGACGCGGGTTTGGGTTGCTTCGAGATTGGACTGTGCGAGTTGATATTCCAACTCGGCTACTTCGCGCGCTGCGTCGAGTTGTTCGGCGGCACGTTGCAGTTTGAGCGTCTCCTCGGCAACCTGATCACGGGTAGCGTCCGCTTGCTTTTTCGCCTTGAGTGCTTCAGCTTTGGCCTCCTCGATGCGGGCGCGCTGTGCGGCATTAAACAATGGAATGCGAAGCGCAAAGCCGACCGTGGCATTATCGGGCTGAAACTTTCGATAATAGAGGTTGTAGTTATTGATGGTGGAAAGCCGGGCATATTGGGCGGAAAAATCGATGGTGGGATATAAAGCTCGATGCTCGCTCACCGCCCGCATCGATTCGGCTAGAGAGTGCTGCTCGGCAAACTTGATCGAGAGACTGGAGGCAAGCGCTTTTTCCGGGGCATTCGGTTCGGCTGCGACGGGTGGCAAGGCAGGAATAGTTTCGGGCGCAATCTCGATGGCGGAAACCGGCAATCCGGTAAGAGCTGAAAGGCGCTGTCGCAGCACGTCTGCGGAGCCCCGTGCCTCGGCTTGATGGAGTCGCACGCGGGCGCTGATCAGCCTGGCTTTATTCAAGTCGACGACACTGTCCACGCCTGCCTGCTGGCGTTCGGCGACCGCCTGTTCCATTTGCCGGGCTTGCGCCTCGTACGGTTGCAGGTGCAGGAGCCGAGCCTCCCACTTCGCTAATTCGGAATAGGTGAGTGCTACATCCTGGATGATGGCGTTGCGCTGGTCTTGGCCCTGAATTTCCGCGGCATGCCATTCGATCTTCGCGGCCTTAATCAGTTCGCGCTGCGAAGAATTAAAGACTGTACTTTGTGCTGCCGCATCCGCTAATGCTGGCGCAGACCCTTCGATACTGAGAGGAAATCCATACGACCATCCCAGGCCAGATCCAATGCCGACCTGTGGCAGATAGCTGGCGTGAAGTTCACGATAAGAAGCGAACGCCCGCTGCACGTCGGCGTCCGCTATCGCCGAACTCGTGCTGTGCGCCAGCGCCAGTCGAATCGCCCGCTCCAGCGTCACCGTTTCAGCTTGAACGCGCATTGCGGTTACAACCATGACGGCGGTGAGGAGTGCGCATGGATTTATGCGGCGCCACTTGATGCAGCGCAACCCGCGCGGCAATCGGAATTTCATCTCATCACCTTCATCTTCAACTCGTCAGTCATCGTCACCGAGCCGTGACCAACCGTCGACCAATACGGTACCATTCACCATCCATCGGGGCAGCGGGATCCGCGGTCTCGCCGCAAGGCACAAATTGTAGTGCGCCCGAGCGGGGCCGGACAGTAACTTTAAGAGTTATTCGAAAATGCCGCAAGAACCGCTGGAAACCTACAATCCTCAAATCTTGCCGTAACCTGGCCCTTCCAGGGAAGCAACTGGGGCAACTCAATGAGCAACTCGGTTGAGGGCTTGCTGCGCCAAGCCGAAGTTCCGAACCAGGGCCAAAGAGGCACGGTACTGCTGCGCGGCACCGGCCTTGTCTCCCTGGTACTCCAGTAGCGTGCCCAGAAGATAATGGGCTCGGAATGCCGGAGCTTCCTCAACCGGGCCGGTCATGAGGTAACGCTGCAGCAGTTCGGTGGCGAAAGGATAGCTTCGGCGGCTGCGATATAAAGTCTCGGACGCTTCCACCAATACGTCAGGCCTGGGCGCAGGCGACTGGCTGAGATTGACGATGGCTTGCTCCATCTCGGCAAAGCGCTTCTGGCGTTGCAGAAAAAGGGCCAGGTCGAGCCATGCTTGCGCATCTCCACCGCTTAGGTCGATGTATTGGTGATATTCGCGTTCCGCGGCGGCGTTTTCTTTTCTCTCTTCGGCAAGGCGGGCGTAAACCCAGTGTTCGCGGCCCGGATTCAGAGTGGCGAGAGAGGCGGCTTGTGCGCGGGCCTTATCCTGCCCACCGCCGATAGCACCCGGTGCCTGGGCATAAAACTCGGCCAGATCGAGCCGAGCCTCAATATCTTTATCTTTCGGGTCCAGTCGCACCGCAGATTCAAATTCCGCGCGCACCTTCACGGCCAGGCCTAGCGCGGTAACAAAATTCGATCGTTCCGCCTTTTCCCCATATACACGTCCTAGCCAAAGGTGGAAGCGGCTGTTGCCGGGATCCAGCGCTACCGCTTTCCTGCAGGAGGATTCCGCGCCCTCCCAATCTTCAAGGGCATAATAAGCTCGGCACAGAAGATTGGCCGACATAGCATCCGCTGCGGGCGATGACGGGGGGCCATTCAGCGTGGCAATGGCTTCATCGATGCGGCCCGCTGCCAGCATTTCCTTAGCGGAGTCTGCCATGCAACTGCCGGCCGAGCCGATCAGTATTGTCAAAAAGAATAAGACTTCAAGAGTGCGCGTAATCATCTGCTTGAACTTTCGCTTGCTACTTTCTCTTAAAACTTTACCTGCGTTCGATCGCCGATCGGTTTGCCGTTCCAAGCACTGATCGCAACCACGTCCTTATGGGAAAGACCGCTGGTGATTTCAACCTGTGTGAGGCTGGAGAGGGAAGTCTCGACCTCGCGACGTTTGAGTTCGTGCCCGATGACCTGTAAAACGTAAGGCTTCGAATCGTCCCTGCGCACCGCCTCTCGCGGCAATACCAGCACGTTATCGTGCTCGGCCACAACAATCGTTACCCCGACGTTGATATTGGGCAGGAGCTTCAAATCCTTATTATCTACGATGCTCGTGATCTCGCCGACGTTGCGCGTACCATGCAACTTGACCGTCGACGGAACGCTAGTCACAGTGGCGTTCCACACGCGGCCGGGAACGGCGTCCCAGGTGACGTCGATCGGATCCGCAGGAGCCAGTCGGCCCACGTCCGGCTCGTCGATAAAAGCGCGAACCAGCACCTTTCGTAAATCGGCCAATTGCAGCAGAAGTTCTCCGCCGCCGACGAAGCCCCCTTGTTTTACCGGCAATGAATAAACAATGCCATCAAACGGAGCGCGGACGTTGGTCTGAGCCAGAACGTCCTCTTGCGCCTTGTAGCCGGCCTCGGCACTCTCCTGCTGCGCTTCAAAGCGCGACAATTCGGCTGGAGAGTATCGCTTGATCTGCTTTTGCTGGAGATACTTGAGCTGGGCATCGGCGGTGGCAAGAGCATCTTGCGCGGCGCGCACCTCACCCTCGGTAGCCGCTCCCTGCTGTTGCAGTTTATTTAGCGCGTCCAAATTGTGTTGGGCGGAATCGCGGTCGGTGCGCGCTTTGATCAGTTGCGCATCGAGGCTGAGGACCTCGTCCTGCGTTCCACCTCGCTCCGCCGCGCTCATTTGCGCCCGTGCTGTTTTCACGTCGGTTTGAGCTTGAGCAGCCAGAGCCCGGACGTTAGCGTCATCGAGGACGATCAGTAGTTGACCCTTCTTGACCGCTTCGCCCTCCCTCACCAGCACGCGATCGATCTTCGCCGGAATGGGAGCATGGGCTTCGAAGTTGTTAATCGGCTCGATCTTTCCATTGGTCGCAATCACACTTCGGATGGTGCTTCTTTCGACTGTGGCCGTTTTCACGGCTATGGCATCGTCGCGATGAGTAATGAAAGCCGCCAGCAGAATCACCGCCGCCACAATTGCGATCGCGCCTACCCACCAGCGCCGCGGACGGCTTCCCGAACTGTTTCCATTCAAGGGCATGCAGAGAAAAGTCGAAGCTTCAATGTATATCATCCACCCGCTACCGGGGCAGGCAAATATAGCTTGGGGATTACACTATTTAGATGCGCAAGCTTCGCGGTTTGCATCAGCCCGAAGCCGTTATTCTTCGGGAATCAGGCGCCCGCGCTCCTTCCGCCTTTGAACCGGGGCTGATTGTGAATTCCGTCTGGGTACAATAATCAAATGCCGAAAACTTCCCGTTCCGTCTCTCCTCGCTACACCGCCGAGCACGCCAGCGCCGGACTCGATCACGATTTCCCCGAGATTGAAACCTGGGCGAACCAATTTCCGGGATACGAAATTGTCGTCGACGACCCCGAGTTTACTTCTGTCTGCCCGAAGACCGGATTGCCGGACTTTGGCAACATCATGATCCGCTACCAGCCCGATCGCCTGTGCCTGGAGTTGAAATCGTTAAAGGAATATCTGCAAACCTATCGAAATCTCGGCATCTTCCAGGAAAACATCGTGAATCAGGTGCTGGAAGATGTCGTCCGCTGGGCGAAGCCGGTGTGGGCCGAAGTGAAAGGCGAGTTCCGTCCGCGGGGCGGAATTTCAACGGCCGTGGTCGCGCGCTGGCCGCGGGGGAAGAAGTGAGGAGATGAGAGTTGTCGACTCAAGGATGAAACGCGGGCCTCACATCATCTTTATCTCGGGCCGTTAGCAAAACCAAGCTCTTCCCATATCTTGTCCCAATGCCAAATTCCGTAAGCGGCGTCGTCAGGGAGGCGGTAGCCCAGTTGATGCGCAAGTGCGATCACTTGCCCGCGATGATGCGCGTCGTGCGCGAACATATACGCGAACATGGCGGCGCCGGCCGGCCACACGGGAGCCCAACTGCCTCGTGAAAATTTCGTAACCCGGTGTTTTGAATCTTCCGACAATGTCTCCTTCATCATTTGGAGGCAGCGCGCAGCGCTCTTCCGGTGAGCCGCAGCCAACTGCTTCACCGTGCAGCGATCGGGATCAAGAGCCGCCGGACACGGGAGATGTGGCGCCGAGCGTTGCAGCCAGACGAGGCGGTTGTTGTGCATGTGGGCAAAGATGGCCGCGATCGAGCGGCCCTCCGGCTGCCTTGAGCCCGGCGGTTTGGCTCGCCACGCGCGCGCATCCAGATGCTCGAGAATGAGCTGGTTCATGCGCGCGTTGGCAGCGTACGTTTCCAGCAGCACATCAACCATGTTTGATTTCGCCGCGGCCGGTTGCGACATCGACACTCCCTCGCCCGATAATGATAGCCAACGGATCGCGTCCGGACTTCGAATTTCTGCTCTTCCGCCATGCTATATTCTCTCGACCCGTGGCTTCGACCAAACTCTATCCCCGCACGGCGTTGGCTCTTCTGACGACGCTGAACCTGTTCAATTACATCGACCGGTCTGTATTGTTCGCGGTACAGGATCTTGTGAAAGCCGAGTTCCATCGCAGCGATGCGGCGTTCGGCCTGCTCACCAGCGTTTTTTTTATTTTTTATATGTGCGCGGCGCCGTTCATGGGCCCGCTATCTGTGCGATTCTCGCGCAAGGGTGTCATCGTCGCCGGAGCTCTGGTCTGGAGCGTGGCCACTCTGCTCACCGCCGTCACCACGAGCTTTAATGGACTGCTCATCCGGCACACGCTGGTCGGCATAGGCGAAGCCAGTTTTGTCATTCTTTCTCCCACTTTTGTTGCCGACATGTTTCCCGTTGAAAAGCGGGGACGAGTCATGGGAGTGTTTTATCTGGCAATCCCGGTTGGAACCGCGCTGGGCTACCTTCTCGGCGGATTCATGGGCCCAATCCACGGCTGGCGCGCTCCTTTTTATGTCGGAGCCGCGCCGGGAGTCCTGCTGGCTTTGCTGCTTCTCTTGATTCCGGAGCCGCCGCTTGGCCAATTCGACGCCCCGGAGATGAAGACGCCTGAGCGCGACACCGTGAAGGGTCTTATCCACAATCCCGCATTCCTCACAGCCACCCTGGGCATGGCGATGATGACCTTCGCCCTGGGAGGCCTTCAGGTCTGGATGCCGACCTTTCTGCACCGTGCTCACGGCTACAGCCTGTTGCAGGCGAACATGATTTTTGGTTTGAGCACGATCTCGAACGGTTTGATCGCCTCGCTTGCCGGCGGCTGGATCTCGGATCGTTTGCTGAGACGAACGAGGTCAGCCCATTACCTCGTGTCCGCCGTCAGTCTTGCCTTGGGCATTCCCGCCATGTGTGTCGCGCTGTTCGCCAGCGGACGGCCGATGGTGGTCGGCATTTTCGTCGCCGAGTTCTTGCTGCTATTCAATACGGGACCACTGAATGCGGCCGTCATCGATTCGGTCGGGCCGCATGTGCGCGCGGCGGCTCTGGCCGTGAATATCTTTGTCTTCCACCTGCTCGGCGATGTGCCATCTCCGGCTCTGATTGGCTATATGTCGGATAAGTATTCGCTGCGACTGGCTTTTCTGGGTCCAGTCATCGCCATTGCTCTGTCTTCTGCGATACTGTTCTATGGCATGCGATTTGCACCACCAGTTCGTCTCGCTCAAGAACCAAACGCATCGTAAATCCTCTCGGGAGTATCTTCCTCAGCAGAATGCACTGGCAAATCTTTCATGGGGCTGCAGTAACCTGGATTGCCGGCGGTATTCTTGCCCTGGCTTGGTTCTCACGCATAGTCGAAGCGGCAATCGGCATGCCGCGGGTCACTGATATTTCCCGCCCCGAGTGGAATCGGAAGCCGGCAGCCGCCAAGGGCGATCCGCGAGTCAGCATCGTCGTTCCGGCGCGCAACGAGGAAGAAGATATTCGCGAGACATTAAGGCGGCTGTTCGCCCTCGATTACTCGAACTATGAAATCATCGCCGTCGACGACCGCTCCACCGATCGCACCGGCCAGATCATGGATGAAGTGGGAGCGAGTGCTCGAGTCCAAGGCTTACTAAGCGTCATCCACGTTGGCGAACTGCCAAAAGGCTGGATGGGCAAAACCCATGCCATGTGGCTTGCCGGCCAGCGGGCAATCGGAGACTGGCTGCTCTTCACTGACGCCGATGTACTTTTCAAGCCGGATTCGGTGCGGCGCGCCATCACCTATGCCGAGGCCGAGAGCGCCGATCATGTAGTTCTCTTCCCGCGGATGATTATGAAGCGGGCGAGCGAGAGAATGATGATCGCGTTCTTTCAGGCGCTCTTCGTTTTCGGACACCGCCCGTGGAAAGTTGCCGACCCCAAAGCGCGTGACCACATGGGAGTAGGCGCCTTCAATCTGGTCCGGCGCTCGACTTATGAGGAGGTGGGTACGTATCGTGCCTTGCGCATGGAAGTGCTCGACGACATGAAACTGGGTAAGGTGATCAAGAATGCGGGCTTCGCGCAGCGCAACGTTTTTGGCGAAGATCTGATCTCGCTGCACTGGGCGAAGGGAGCTTTCGGCATTGTGAATAATCTGACCAAGAACTTTTTTGCGGTGCTGTCGTTTCAATGGCCGCGAACCATTGCGTCCATAGTGGGTCTGGGATTTTTAAATCTCGGTCCATTTCTTGGCGTGTGGCTGGCGCATGGGTGGGCGCGGGTTCCTTATGCCATCGCGCTGGGTTCGCTGTTTCTGATTTATTACGGAATGTCCGGGAGGTCGGCGGTTCCTGCTTATTATTTCTTTCTGCACCCGGTCAGCACCAGCCTGTTCATGTACACATTGCTGCGCTCCATGATCCAGACTTTGTCGAATGGCGGAATCGTCTGGCGGGGGACGAAGTATCCGTTGGATGAGTTGAGAAAAGGAATGGTGTGAGCCACATTTCTTTCGCGCGCGAAGTTTTCCAGGTGAAGCAGCGGTTCGCGGCTGCACGGAGATGGATGCCTCCAATTCAGACCGCTTGAGCCGCTGCGAGTGCCGAGAGTCGACGGCGGTTCCGGCTAGGGTTGCTCCGGATCTTCAATCGAAATTGGGTCCCCCTGCTTTGTCTCCGTCTTCTTGGCAGCCTTGGGGCGCTTGAATTTACCCGCACTATTGTGCCCGGGCCGCTCGACATCGTAGTCCGTCGGCACCTGCGGAAAGAGCAGGAATGCCCCGTCACCGAGTTGTTGCGATCGGCGCAAAACGATCTCTGCGTGGCCCTGGTAATCCTCGATCGTGCCCTTGATTTCAATTTGCCGGCCTTCGAGTTGGCGGACGTCGCCCATCTTCTTGATGTCGGCTGGAAACACGACGACGGTGAAGGGGCAGACTTTGTCTTTGCAAAAATTAAGAACCTTGGTGCCGTTGCGGCCATTCTCAATTTGCTGGACGGTTCCACGGATGCATGCGCTCGTGCCCATATGCTGGCTCGCCTCGGCGAAGGAGACGCAGACGGGCGAGGATGGATTGCGGGCGGAGCAGATTCCGATAGTGACGGCGAAGATTATCGCTTGGATGCTGGCAACGAGAAAAATTACGGTGGGAAAACGCATGTTAGGTGGACGCGAAAAGGTGCGTCTCTCAATTTCATTGTAGGAGCGATCGGAGGAATCTCGAAGAGCCACGAGAGTTAAAAAGCAGAAATCTTCGCATCTACTTCCCAGAAAGGGAACTTGCGACGCAGGGGTCAGCAGTAGGCGGGGTTTTGACGTGATGGAGTGGAGTGCCGGGGCTTGGCCCCGGCTGGCCACGGTTTTTAGCGGGAAGGCAAAAGTTGGTCCGCGCTACTTGTTAAACGACTTTACGGCGCCTGCTTCGTCTTCTTTCACATCGAAGACGGTGTAGAGCTTCGTGATCTGCAGCAGGTCGTGCACTTTCTTGGTGAGGTTGAGCAGCTTGAGTTCGCCGCCCTGGTTTTTGGCGGTAGTGAAGGCGCTGACGAGTTCGCCGATGCCGGAGCTGTCAATGTAGTTCACGTCGCCGAGGTTGAGCAGGATCTTTTTCTGACCCTTGGAAAGTAAGTCGCGCACCGTATCGCGCAGAACTACGCTACCTTCGCCGAGGGTGATCCGGCCGCTGAGGTCGACAATCGTGACGCCATCCACCTGACGAGTACTGGACTTCATGCTCACTGGGGAGCCTCCTTGGAATCCGCGGGTTTACCGTGGACGTGTTTAATCATTTTAAGTTCGGTGCCTGTCTGGGAGGGGTGGATTTCCACCACATCCATAAACGAGCGTATCAGGAAAATGCCTCGCCCCGATGTCTTCATCAGGTTGTCGGGCGCCAGCGGGTCTGGAATTTTGCTGGCATCAAGGCCCTTGCCCTGATCGCGAATGACGATCACCAGATCGCCGGCGGTACATTCGAACGCAAGCGTCACTTTCTTGTTAGGGTCGTAAGCATTGCCATGCAAAACCGCGTTGACAGCTGCTTCGCGCACAGCCATGGCAATCTTCATGACCTCTTCTTCGTCAAAGCCGGCCTCGGTCGCCATGCGGCTGGCGGTCTCTTCGGCGTTATTTACCGTCTCCAGCGTCGAATCGAGCGTATAGGAGACCCGGTCTGCGCACATAGATCGAACGTTCCCTGAGTAGCGTCTTCGCCTCGTTTGCTAATGTTGACGCCGGGCTTATGATGCTGCCCAATTGCGCTAGATGGGCGAATTGAGAGTGTGCCTGTCGGTGGTGGAAATGTCAACGCGAAGGGGCCGGGGGATAGTGGGCTTTGAAATTGAAGCTGCCGAGGCGTGTCAAGCCCGCAATCGCGGTCAGTCGTTTCCACGGAAGAGAATCCCCGTCCATAGGTTCGGTTTAGGTTTGAAGTTCAAGGGCCTACCACCTGCGTTACCGTCCCCGAGCTGGTTTGGTGGTAGGCGTCGCCGGCATAGGCCGCCTTTAATGTATAGGTGCGCGCTTTGGAGAAAGATGTGGTCAGGGCTGCTACGCCGTTGGACGTGGTGCCCCTGCCAATCTCCGTCGCCCCGCGATAGAACGTTACGGTGTCGCCATCCGCGATGGGCAGATTGGAGGCGACCCTGCAAGGATGCGGCGGTCAAGGCAAAATGCGATACTGCGGTTATGTCCGGCATAATCCTGATTGTGGGCCGCACGAAAGGGCGACTGTGAAGATTCTGCGGAACGGAGTGAGCCATACTCCAACGCCCTATGGATGCCTCACCGTCGTGGGCGTCCTTCTGGGAGCGTTCGCTACAGTGGTGGCTTCTTCATTTGCAATTGGGTTAGCGTTCCTGAAGTAAGACGGATGTCGCATTTTGCGCTCGTCGTGCTGCGCATGTCGTTTTGTGCATGTCGTTTTGCGCACTTCATACTAAGCATGTCGTGGTGCGAATATCAGGGCGTAGCCGCGGCGCGGACGGCGGCGAAGAATCGCTGCAGCTTGGCCTTATCGAGTTTGCCGTCGGTGCGCACGCCCGAACAGACATCGAGCCCGAAGGGTCCAACCTCTTTGATCGCATGGCTAACGTTCTCGGGCGTAAGCCCACCCGCGAGAAACATCGGGACGCCGATGCGTTCCCTGATCGTGCGGCTCAGACTCCAATCATGAGTTCTGCCGGTTCCACCTAGTTCCTTGACGGCGAGTTTCTGGTTGCCGGAATCGAGCAGGACGGCATTCACATGCGGCGCGACCTGCACGGCTTCATCGATGGACTCGGGCCCGGTCACGTGGACGACCTGAACCAAGGAGATTCCGGGCAGAGCATCTCTTAATCCGCGGTGCGTGCCGTCGGTGAGGTGATCGCAAATCTGAATCGTATTCGCGCGGCAAGAACGTTGTTGCTTGACGATGCCGGCAACGCTCTGGCGTGAAGTCAGAAGGAATGTACCGATGGCCGGAGGAACGGTGGCGGCAATCTCCGCGATCTGTTCGTCGCCGATCACGCCCGGGCCGCTTGGCATGTGCGAAACCAGGCCGAGAGCGGACGCTCCGCACTCGACGGCGAGAGCCGCTTCGTCGACGCTGGCGATGCAGCAGATTTTTACTCGGGGCAAGGGCGACGTATTCATTGGATTTCCCCTCTGGGTACCCTGTGGTAAAGGACCTTTCTAACCACAGGGAAGACGGAGGTCCACAGGGTTGAACAAAGATTTTCAGAATCCTATTCGCCGTAGGGAACCCAGATATTCTTGACCTGAGTGGCGTGCTCTAGAAACCAGCGCCCCTCGGCCAGTTTCGGATTGAACCAGTCGATGGCGCGGCCTTCATTGGTCCAAACCTGCTTCAGATTGCCCACTGACATCGCCTTGGCGGCCGCCGCGTTCGCTTCGTCACCAAACGACCAGATGGCGTCGACGTCATCGTGTTCGGCGAGCGGCTTGAGAAGTTGCGAGACGTAGCCGGTCACAATATTCAGCGCTCCGGCGGTCAGATCGCTGGTGTCGAAGAGTTGGTAGAGATCGCCGGTAATCAGAGGATAGGTTTCGGAGGGAACGGCGATCACCGCATTTCCGACCGCAAGGGCAGGCATCACGACCGAAAGAAACCCGAGGAGCGGAGCCTCTCGTGGACAGATGATACCGACCGTGCCAATCGCCTCGTTCATCGCGATCGCGACATTCCGGAACGGAGGATTGTGCACCGCGCCATCAAATTTATCGGCCCATGCCGCATAAGAAAAGATGCGCTCAATACTGAGGTCGACTTCCGCTGCAGCCTGTTTTTCGCCGACCACGGCGGACAGTCGATGCGAGATTTCATCGCGCCGTTGCGAAAGATTCTCGGCACAGTAATAAAGGACCTGCGCGCGGTTGTGCGCCGTAGCCTTCGCCCATGCAGTCGCCTTGCGTGCCGCTTCGACTGCGTTGCGAATGTCCTTGCGATTACCGAGCGGAGCTTCACCCAGCAATCGGCCATCGGAGGCGCGGACTTCCATGCTGTAGCCCGAGTCGGGGCGCGCCTGCTTGCCCCCTATGTAGAGCTTGACAGTGCGATCGATCGCGGGAGTGCTTGCCGGTTGGTGGAGCGCCGGGAGTCCTCGCCCGGCCCCGTCATCATCATCGTCATCATTATGGACGGGCGAGGACGCCCGTCGCTCCATTTCTGCGGCGTCTGGCTCGGCTTTCTGCGCCGGCAACATCGCGGCCTTCTTGAACCACACTGGCTCCATGTATTCGAGCAAGCCTTCGCGTCCGCCCTCGCGCCCGTAGCCGCTCTCGCGATAGCCGCCGAAGCCGCAGGAAGCGTCGAACAGGTTGGTGCAGTTGACCCAGACCACTCCCGCTTTGATTTGCGCGGCGACATGCAGGGCGACGTTGATGCTCTCGCTCCAGACACAGGCGGCCAAACCGTAAACGGTATTGTTGGCCAGTTCCACCGCTTCCGAAGGCGTGCGGAAGGTCATCGCGGCCAGCACCGGCCCGAAAATTTCCTGCTGCGCGACAATCGATGTGGGATGGACGTTGCTCAAAAGGGTGGGCGGATAATAAAACCCGCGCGACGGCAAAGTATGCTGCGGCTGCCAGCAGGTTGCGCCGTCGGCTACACCCCGGTCGACCAGTTTGCGGATGCGATCAAGTTGTACTTTCGCGACAATCGCGCCAATGTCGATGGCTTTGTCTAGGGGCGCGCCGATGCGCAGGGTGCTCATGCGGTCCTGAATTTTGGCGATCAGCACTTCGGCTATGCTCTCCTGCATCAGCAGGCGCGAGCCAGCGCAACAAACCTGGCCTTGATTGAACCAGATTCCGTCGACCAGGCCTTCGACGGTGCTGTCGAGGTCGGCGTCTTCGAAGACGATGAAGGGAGATTTACCGCCGAGTTCGAGCGACAGACGTTTGTGGCTGGTTGCTGTGGCGGCACGGATGGCGCGTCCGACTTCGGTTGATCCGGTGAACGCGATCTTGTCAACGTCGGGATGTTCGACCAGCGCTTCGCCGGTCGATCCGTCTCCGGTGACGATGTTGACTACGCCGGGGGGCAAGCCGGCTTCCTGGCAGATTCCGGCGAAGACGAGAGCGGTGAGCGGCGTGAATTCGGCCGGCTTCAAGACGACGGTGTTGCCTGTCGCCAATGCGGGAGCAATCTTCCACGCCAGCATCAGCAACGGGAAATTCCATGGGATGATCTGGCCGACAACCCCGCACGGCACGTACTCGGGAAATTCCTGATCGAGAAGTTGTGCCCAGCCGGCGTGGTAATAGAAATGCCGCGCGACCAGCGGAATGTCAATGTCACGACTCTCGCGGATGGGCTTGCCGTTGTCCATCGTTTCAAGCACCGCGAGCAGGCGAGAATGCTTTTGCACCAGCCGCGCGATGGCATATAGGTAGCGCGCGCGAGAATGTGGAGTGAGCGCTCGCCATTCCGAAGACGCCGCCCGAGCGGCCTTTACCGCCGCGTCAACGTCCGCCGCCGAGCCTTGCGCCACCGACGCTAGTTTCTCGCCGTTCGAAGGATCGACGGTGTCGAAGTACTCTCCGGCAGCGGGCGACTGCCATCCACCGCCGATAAAATTCTGGAAGCGGTAGCCATGGCGCTCCAGCCATGCCACAGCTTCTTTCGAATCTTCCGGTGCGGGGCCGTATTCCATACTGACGAATTTTTCGGCAATGCTCATTAGTGTTGGCTCGATTCCTTCTTCGGCGCTTTTCCTGCCGAACGCTCAGGCCAGCGGATGCCGATACTCCGCCGAATAGCGCCCGGTCGCATGATGCTCCAATTGCCGCTCGATGTCGCCGAGCAGGCCGCTGGCTCCGAAGCGAAACATTTCCGAGCGCAGCCATGAGTTACCAAGTTCTTCTTTGATCATCGACAGCCACTCGATTGACTGCTTGGCGGTGCGGATGCCGCCGGCTGGTTTGAAGCCAACAGCCATTCCGGTTTGCTGCGCGTATTCGCGGATGGCGCGCGACATCACCAGGCCGATCGGCAGGGTTGCGTTCGTTGGCTCTTTGCCGGTGGAAGTCTTGATGAAATCGGCACCTGCCATCATTGCCACTACGCTGGCGCGCGCTACGTTCCGCAACGTCAATAGATCTCCGGTGCCCAGGATCACCTTCATGTGTCTGGATCCGCAGGCTTGCTTGAAAGCAGCCACTTCATCGTAGAGCGCCTGCCAGCGTCCGCCGAAAACATGGGCGCGGGTAATGACGACGTCGATCTCGTGTGCGCCGGCTTCGACCGAGCGGCGAACCTCATTGACGCGCTCGGCCAGCGGCGAAAGGCCGGCAGGGAAGCCGGTGGACACGGCAGCGACATGGACGCTGCTGCCTTCGAGCGCGCGTAGAGCGGTTTCGACGAAGGTGTGATAGACGCAGATGGCCGCGACTTTGATTTGCAGCTCCTCAATGCCGAGCTTCGTTTCCAACTCCGGCTGAATGGGATGCCGGCCCTTGGCGCACAAGCGGCGCACGCGTTCGTCGGTGTCATCGCCGGAAAGAGTGGTCAGGTCCATGCAGGTGATGGCCCGGAGAAGCCACGCGGCCTGCCACTCTTTTTTTACCGTTCGGCGCGCGGTATGCGACTGAGCGCGACGCTCGACGGCGCTGGTATTGACGCGGACCTCGCGCACCCAATCGAGATTCAGAGGGATGCCGGTATTCGGCAGCAGCGGGCGGCCCGAGAGTTCGGCAATTGGACCGCCGTCCTGGGGTATGCGGGCCGCAATCGTGAGAGGCGGGTTGTGGTTGACCGGCATCAGGCGGTTCCCGCGCGATTTGCGGTAGAGAAACTCAAGCTTCGTTACCGCTTTGCGATGTTCTAAACTCTTTCAGATTAGATGTCACTGTAACGGTTCGGCCGCAATGATTCTATTTTTCAGCGGCTCGCGCGTTGCGCTGTAATTGTACGGCAGACGCGACGAAAGACGAAAAGGAGAATTCCGGTTTCGTCTTGACAGTGACTACTTGGCACGGATACGCTACGGCGCGATTCCAACAACCGGAAAACCAACCTTGTGGAGGCAGTTCTGAATATCTTGGGTCATGTTTTTCGAAAGCGCCAAGAATTGTTCTTGGCGGCGCTGCTGTTCTCATTCCTCTTCTTGCTGACGCTGGCAACTCCGGCTTTCTGCGCTGCCAAAAAAATTATCATCGATACCGACCCCGGATCGGACGATGCCATGGCGCTCATGCTGGCGTTGAACTCTCCGGAACTGGACGTTCGCGCTGTGACCGTCGTGCCGGGCAATGTAACGGCCAAGCAGGGACTGGAAAATGCGCTGCGGATGATCTCGCTGGCGAATCGCTGCGATATTCCGGTGGCCGCGGGAGCGCAGCACCCACTGTTTCAAAAGCTGATCACGGCGGAGTTCTGGCACGGCAAGAACGGGCTGGCGAATATCGAATTGCCGCCCAGTCAATGCAAAGTCGATTCCCGGTTCGGCCCCGATCTGATTATCGAGATGGTGCATGCCGCTCCGCACGAAATTACGCTTGTACCGGTTGGTCCTCTCACTAACATTGCGCTGGCGGTTGAGAAAGATCCGTCGATTGTTCCGCTGGTGAAAGAGGTCATCATTATGGGCGGGTCGATTACGGGAGGAAATTCTACGGCAGCCGCAGAGGCTAATATCTATAACGATCCTGAAGCGGCGCAGGTCGTTTTCCAGGCGGGATGGCCGCTGACGATGGTCGGCCTCGATGTCGGCGACAAGACCCTGCTTTCGCCGAAATATCTCGAACAACTTGGCCAAACTCATGGGCCGGTGAATGATTTCATCTATCAGGTGGCACATTACCTGATTGATCTTTCGGCGCAATTCGGCTTCAGCGGCACGCCGATGTATGATCCGCTGGCGGTTGGAGTGGCCATCGACGCAACGCTCGTCAAGGCTCCAGCGATGCATGTGGATGTCGAGACGAGAGGGGAGTTCACGCGGGGCGAGACGGTCGCCAATCGACACAATGTGGTTGAGCGGAACGTGTTGCACGGTGATCGTTACAGGGTTGAAGGACTCGACAAAGTCGAGCCCAATGCGAAAGTATGCGTCGAGGTTGACGCCGATCGCTTCCTGCAGATGTTCGTTGCAAGGATTCGCGGTAAATAGATAAAGCCAGGGCCGCGGCTGACGACCAGTCAGTCTGATTTACACATCGTCAACGTACCGGCACGTTCAAGGAGAATGGATGTTCACACCCCACAGCCTGGATATTGCGCTGTTCATGATGATTACGAGCGCCGTCTGCTGGGGTTCGTGGGCTAACACGTACAAGGGAGTCAAGAATTATCGCTTCGAGCTGTTTTACTGGGATTACGCCATCGGCATTTTCCTGATCTCGCTGATTTTTGCGTTGACCATGGGGAGCACCGGCAAGGATGCGTCGAGCTTTCTGAATAATGTGCACTCCGCGGATTGGTCCAACATTGCATCGGTGCTGGTAGGCGGGGCGATTTTCAACCTTGCCAACCTGCTGCTGGTGGCTGCGATCGATATGGCGGGGCTCGCCATCGCCTTTCCAGTGTCCATAGGAATTGCGCTGGTTGTGGGCGTGATTTCCAGTTATGCCATCCAGCCTAAGGGCGATGCCGCGCTGCTTGGAGCGGGTGTTGTTTGTGCATTGATTGCGGTCGTATTGGATGGAAAAGCTTACGGCAGTCTGGCGATTGCCGGCCGTTCGGTATCGAAAAAGAGCATCGTGACCTGTGTGGTCTCGGGAGTTCTGATGGGGCTGTGGGCTCCTTTCGTAGCGCGGGCGATGACGAATGGCAACACGCTTGGGCCTTACAGCATTGCCGTTTTTCTCACGCTGGGCGCACTGCTCTCCTGTTTTATCTGGAATATTTATTTCATGAAGCATCCGCTGGTTGGCGAACCGGTGAGCTTCGTGGGCTACTTCCGCGGGCCGATTTCCGGACATGCCCTGGGACTGCTGGGTGGATTCATCTGGGGCATCGGGATGGTGTTCAATCTGGTGGCCGCCAATTTCACCGGAGTAGCGCGTTCGTATGCGATTGGGCAATCTGCGCCGATGGTTGCCGCGCTATGGGGAGTTCTTGCGTGGAAGGAATTTGCGGGGGCTCCCGCGAAAGCGAAAATGTATTTGGCCTTGATGTTCGTCTTCTACTGTCTGGGAATTTTGCTGGTGGCGAAGGCGAACGGCTGACGCGATAGACTTCCTCCAAGACCATATCTTTCCGGATGGAAGAGACGGGCTTGCGCTGTTCCGCTCTGCTGCAGGAGACGAGGCAAGCCGACGTCTCTATGGGACCGGCAAAGGACGCCCGGCGGGGTCAATGAGCGAAATGGGCATTTCGCAACAGCAGGCCAAATCCCTCGGTCCGCCGGGTGTTATCCTCTTTCGATCATGGAAGCCAAAGGTTTGACTCCTATCTTGAACGTGTCCGACATCGCCAGCACGGTCGCGTGGTTTGAAAAGTGGGGATGGAAGAAATTGTGGGACTGGGGAACGCCTCCGACGTTTGGCGCGGTTGGATCGGGTACGGAAGCTTGCATCTTTCTTTGTCAGGGAGCGCAGGGAGGCCGCGGCCGCGGCGCAAACACCACCACATTTCAGCAGGCCGGAGACGAAGAGGGCGACAAGGGCGTCTGGATGTCGGTCTGGGTGGACGACGTGGACGAGATGCATAAACATTGCGTCGCCGCCGGGCTGGAGGTCACGTTTCCGCCCACCGATATGCCGTGGAACGTTCGCGAGATGCACCTTCGACATCCGGATGGGCATGTGTTCCGGGTCGGGCGGGGATTCGAGCACAAAAAGTAGAACTGGCCGCCCGGCCGAGGCATTAGTGCAATCGGGAACTGACTCGGTGCTCCCGCTACGCGACGAGCAGCGAACTTGTCTACGGTTGGCGTGCAGGTCCAATCTGCGGTGCGTGTACTGGCTTGGCCATACCGTAAAAGATCACGACGCCTTGG
>Ga0074044_10000285_pt1 | contig 50497 bp, 55 predicted proteins | sample BogForMeECP23OM1_FD_94443 | JGI IMG/M metagenome (GOLD analysis project Ga0074044, IMG submission 94443) | Bog forest soil microbial communities from Calvert Island, British Columbia, Canada - Bog Forest MetaG ECP23OM1 | ecosystem: Environmental > Terrestrial > Soil > Wetlands ...
GTGGCTCCCCGGCCAACGATTCGGCCGCCCCGCACGATGACGCATCCGACGCTGGGGTTAGGAGTAGTCAGGCCAAGATGAGATTGCGCGAGCGCAAGGGCGCGCCGCATGAAGCGCCGGTCGGTCTCGGCACGCGCCTTTGCGCGCGCGTCAGGAGGTAGGTTCACCCTTTTTGTCGCGGGGGCGGATTTCGCCCGATGAATTGTCCTTGCGGAGCCGTATCAGGTCTTCCAGTTCGCGCATGAACTCGTCGATATCCTTGAAGGATCGATAGACCGAGGCGAAGCGGACGTATGCGACCTGGTCAATCGAGTGCAGCTCGTTCATCACCGCCGTGCCCATTTCGGCGCTCGGGATCTCCTTGCCGCCGCTCTCCGCCGCGAGCCTCTCGATACGATCGGTAATCTCCTCGATCGTCTCCATCGACACGGGGCGTTTCTCGCACGCGCGCTTGAGCCCGGCGATGATCTTGTTGCGATCGAAAGGCTCCCGGCGCCCGTCCTTCTTCACCACTACGGGTACGGTTTCCTCGACGCGCTCGTAAGTCGTGAAGCGCCGGTCGCAAGATGAGCACATCCGCCGGCGGCGAATGGTGTCGCCCTCGCCCGAAAAGCGTGAGTCGATGACCCGGGTGTCGCGATGTTTACAGAACGGACAGCGCATCGCTAAGCCGGCTCAATGCGCGTCCGTCCAACCGGACGAACGCGCGGTGAATTTGACTCAGGAAACTGAAATGACGAACGGAGCTTCAGCTCTTGTGAGCCTCGATATAGGTGACGACGTCCTTGACCGTGCGAATTTTCTCGGCGTCCTCGTCGGAAATCTCGACGTTGAACTCTTCTTCAAGCGCCATTACCAACTCGACGATGTCGAGCGAGTCCGCGCCCAGATCCTCGATAAACGATGAATCCGGTTTCACTTCATCCGCGGCCACACCGAGCTGCTCGCTAATCTTCTCGCGAACCTTGGTTTCGATGTCTGAAGCCATCGTGCTTTCGTTCCTCCTGGCAGCGCGGCATCGAAAGGCCGCCTCTCCAAATGCAAATTATCGCCGTGGCGAGTTGTTTTGTGCTCCGGTCGTTTCCCGCATCGCCTCGGTCAAGTAACAGGGCAGCATAAGGTCTTGAGAGCGTCTAGGCAAGTTGTCCCGGATCCGAAAAAATGCGGCCCGCCTCAGACCGATGCGGACCACGCCTCCTTGATGGACTTCAGGGAAGCGAGGTCTTCGAGTGGTTTCACCTTGACATTGCGATCGATTCTCCGCATCAGGCCCATCAGCACCCTGCCGCCGAATTCGATCGCGTCGGTGACGCCGGCTGCCACCATCGTTTTCATCGAGTCTTCCCATCGAACCGGCGCGGTAATCTGCTCGATCAGCAAGGGAACAACGCGCGCCGGATCCTGGTTAGCCTCGGCCGTCACATTAGCGATTACGGGGAATTTCAGCGGCGAGACCGACAATCTGGCCAGAATCGGCTCCATGCCCCTTCGGGCCGGTTCCATGAGCGGAGAATGAAACGGTGCGCTGACCTTTAGTTCCTGAGATGCGCCCGCGCCGCGTTCCCTGGCGATTTCCACCGCGCGGCGGACGGGAGCCGCATGCCCCGCAATGACGACCTGTCCCGGTGCGTTCAAATTTGCCGGCACCGCAATCGCCCTCGGGCCGCTCACCTGCTCGCAGATTTCTTTGGCTGTCGCCAGGTCGAGCCCGATCAAGGCAGCCATCGCACCCTGCCCTTCCGGACACGCCTCCTGCATCAGGCGCCCTCGTTCGCGCACCGCCCGCAGCGCATCTGCGTATGCCAGCGCTCCGGCAGCCACCAGGGCACTGTATTCACCAAGGCTGTGGCCTGCGGCGACTGCGGCCAGCTTGCCCACTTCGGCATCATAGACGCGCAACGCCGCAATCGAGGTGGCCACGATCGCTGGCTGGGTGTTCATCGTCAGCCGCAACTGATCGTCCGGGCCTTCGAAACAGAGCTTCGCAAGGTCGAACCCCAGCGCATCATTCGCCTCTGCGAACGCTGCTTTGGCCGCCGGAAAATTTTGCGCAAGCTCCGCGCCCATTCCGACTCGCTGAGAGCCCTGTCCCGGAAACAGAAATGCAAGTTTCATGTAGGTTCCGAATAGTCAGCCGGGTTCGTGTTTAGGCGGAGCCGCGGTGCGTTCCTTGTCGTTCGGCTCCGTTTGATCGGCGGGGCGCTCTTCATGACCGCCGGGTTTGGCGCCGTTGGTCGATCCGTTCGCTTCCGGCGCGGCAGCCTTGTCCTGAGCAGGTGAGGCCAATTCCTCTGCGTGATGACTTGGTTCGGGCACATACGCCCCCGAGTGATTCGCGCCGTGCGCCTCAGCCTGAACCTCAGGTAGCTTCGCAGCCTCGGGTTCCTTCGGATGGCGTTGCAGGCGCTCGCGCATGCGGCTGAACAGTGCGCGAATGCCTTTGCTGGCCGGCTTGGTACCCACCGCAGGCTGGGTGCGGTTCAAAATCTCCGCGATTTCCGTATTGACGTGATGCACCAGCGATTCGTTGGCCGCGGCGCGAACCGCGTTGCGGATAGCGTGCGCATTGGAGGAACCGTGCGCGATGATCGCGACTCCGTTCACGCCCAGCAGCGGTGCGCCGCCGTACTCGTGTGGATCGAGGCGCTCGCGCATCCCGGTGAGCCGCTTGCGGATAAGAAAATATGCCAGGCGTCCCGGCCAGGTGCCGCCAAAGAGTTCGCGGAGGTTGCCGAGCATGAAGGACGCGAACCCTTCCATGGTCTTGAGCACGATATTGCCGGTGAACCCGTCGGTGACGATCACATCGACCTTGCCGCGGTTGATGTCGCGGCCTTCGACGTAGCCGACGTAATTTACGTAGGAACCCATCTGGCTGAGCGTGGCCGCCGCGCCCCGCGTCAAATCGGTACCCTTCGACGCTTCTTCTCCATTGGAGAGAATTCCGACGCGCGGGCGCGAGATGTTGCGCAGGCGCCGCCAGTAGACGCTGCCCATGACGGCGAACTGAACGAGATTGATCGGTTTGACGTCGGTGTTTGCCCCGGCGTCGATCAACAGCGCCTGCCCTTCCTGGGTGGGAACCGGAGAAGCGATGGCGGGCCGATCGATGCTCGCCAGATTGCCGAGAATTACCATCGCCGCCGCCATCATCGCGCCCGAGTTGCCGGCGCTCACGAACCCATCGGCACTCTGGTTCTTGACCAGCTCAAATCCCACGTGAAGGGACGAATGCGGTTTGTTGATGATCGATTCGAGCGGCGAATCGTCCATCAGGACGACTTCAGGCGCGTGTTCGATATGAATCTTGAGGCCCGCGAGGTTGTGCTCGGCGAGCTCGCGGGCGACGACCTCGCGGTCGCCAACCAGGATGACCTCGATGCCGAAATCGCGAGCGGCGAGAACGCCGCCTTCGACCGCGGCCTTCGGGGCGAGGTCACCGCCCATCGCGTCGAGCGCGACTCTCACGATTCACTCCTTGCGGAGGCTATTCCTTGACCGGCGCGAGTTCGCGGCCCCGGTAGGATCCGCAATGGCGGCACACGTGATGCGGCATCACGGGTTCGCCGCAATTCGGGCAGGTGCCGGGATTCACGGCGCGCAATGCGTCGTGAGAGCGGCGCATGTTCTTCTTGGAGTGAGAGGTGCGACGTTTGGGTGCTTGCATGAGCCTTTCTTCCTGAGTTCGAGATTGAAGGAACCGATCAACGGCGGACGATCTTCAACGATCGCAACACCGCGAAGCGGGAATCGGGCTGTGCGGCCCGGCACTGGCACTGACCGCGATTGAGATTGATGCCGCAATGCGGGCAGAGGCCGCGGCAATCGTCGCGGCACAGTGGACGGGTCGGCAGCGAGAGCAGCAACTGCTCGCGAATAAGCGGGCCGAGATCGATCATGTCGCCGTCGTAGAGCGAGAATTCCAAGTCGTCCGCGCGGAGGCCCGGCTCGGTATCCATACCGATTGATCTGGGCGCCATTACCAGCCGAAACGGACGGTCATTCGGGGTATTGAAATCTTCGGCGCATCGAGCACAGGTTGCGCCGGTTTGCGCTTTGAGCCTGCCCTCGAAAAACAAATCGGTTCCGGCACGATAGTGGGAAACCGAGACCGCAATGGGACCCTCGACGCGATATTCGCGAACGGGACCTTGGGTAAGGATTTGATTAATTTCCATTTCCGGCTCGACGAAGGCTATTTCCTTCGCCTCGGCGGTTATGTCTTCCAGCCGAAGTTTCACGGGAATTGCCCCGAAAATCAGGCGCTCAAGCAGAGATTATTGCATGTCGCGGGTACTGTTCAAATACGGCGCCGCCGGCCTCTGACGGGGCTGCCATAAATCGGCTGCATGAGGCCTATTTTCGGACAATCGTCGCTTACCGCGCACGATTCGCATCGCGGTTGGCGCGCGGTGCAGACCTGCCGCCCGTGCAGAATCAACCGCATCGAAAACGGCGTCCATTCCCTGGGCGGCAGGATTTCCGAAAGCTCGCGTTCGATCTGCTCCGGATCCTCGGAGCGCGTAAACCCCATGCGGCGAGTCAGGCGCCGGACGTGGGTGTCCACCACAAATCCGGGCTTGCCGTAGACATGGCCGAGAATCACGTTGGCGGTTTTGCGCCCCACTCCCGGTAATGCCACCAGTTCTTCCATGGTCGTCGGGACCTGGCCGCCGTGGTGTTCGACGAGCGCCTTTGCAGCGCCGATGAGCGACTTGGTCTTCTGCCGAAAGAACCCGGTCATCACGATGAGATCGCGAATGCGCTCTGGCGGCGCCGCTGCCGTTACGGCGGCATTGGGAAACTCCCTGAAGAGCGCGGGCGTCACATGATTCACCCGCTCATCGGTGCACTGTGCCGAAAGGATAGTCGCGGCCAGGCATTGCCACGGGGTTTCGAAGTCCAGGCTGATTCGCGCCTTCGGGTACAGGCGCGCCAGCGTTTTGCCAATTCGTGCCGCACGGACTCGAAGCTGAGCTTGAGTTTCGGACATTGTCAGGCCGGTCTTTTTCGGCGCTTCATGTCAGCAAGGAAATCCGCGATCTCATGTTCGTGGCGCTGAGAGTCCCATTTCAACTCCCGCGCCATCAAACGTGCGGCGACCGGCGCGGCTGCTTCCGCTTCTGCGGGCCATCGCCAGACCAGACCGGTACGGCGGACCATGAAGTCCGCCAGCGCCAGGACCATCTCGTTTCGTACGGCATGGATAACCTCCGCGCCCAGGACCGGGCATCCCGTGGTAAGCGGCGTCGCGAGCGCTGAATCGGTCGCCGTGATTCGCGCCGGCAGCAGCGCGCGCGTTCCATAGCGCGCCACGAGAATCTCGCGAGCGGCGCGCGGCAGTGCAGCCAGCACCTCCGCCTCGGAACCCGATGTTTCGACGGCGCGTGCGCCCGGCAGTGGCAGGTTGGCGGTCGGAGATGCCCCGGTCGGACGATGGAGAGCCCTGGCTACCCGCGCGACGAGTCTTTCGGCTATTTCGCGATGGGTTGTGAGTTTCCCCCCTGCCACCGTCAGCAAACCGGACGCGCTCTCCAGAATGACTTCCTCGCGCGGCACCGCCGACGGCGCGCGAGAGCCTTCGCCGTTCAGAACCAGCGACCGCAATCCGGCGAAGCTGGACGCAACGTCGTCGTCGCCGAGTTTGATTCCCGGCAGGCTCCCGCGAAGCACCGCGAGCAGATATGAAAAGTCCGTGGAATCCGCCCCGACCATGGCCGCATCCGCCGTGTAGTCAGTGTCGGTCGTGCCGACCAGCACATAGCGATCGTGCGGCATCACGAACACGATTCGTCCTGCGTCATCGGCAAGCACGAGCGAGTCATGCACCGGAAGCAGTGTGCGCGGAAAAACCAGGTGCACGCCCTTGGTCAGCCGGACACACGGCCGCGCCGCCGGGTCATCGATGCGGCGAATCTCGTCCACCCACGGTCCGGTCGCATTGACGAAAATTCGTGCGCGCAATTCAGCCTTGACGCCGCCGACTGCATCGCGCACCTGCGCGGCGCTAATCCGTCCGCCGGACTTGGTGAAGCCCTCCACCGCAGCGTAGTTGGCGACCGCCGCACCATGGATCGACGCGTCGAGCGCATTCTCCAGGGTGATTCGCGCATCATCGCCCCACGCATCGTAGTAGAGCGCGCCGCCTTTGAGGCCGTTTCGCGCCAGGGCGGGCTCCAGCTCGCGAACCTGTGCCGCGCTCAGGCTTTCGTGCCATTCCGCGCGCGGAACCCGGGCGAACAAGTCGTAGAGCCACAGCCCCATCGACATCGTGAACCGGCCGAATCCTTTTCCATCATAGACCGGAAAGAGAAAACGGATCGGGTGCACCAGATGAGGCGCCGTGCGATGGCGCAGAAGTTCGCGTTCACGCAGCGCCGTGTAGACGAGCCGCAGTTGTCCCTGTGGCAAGTAGCGGAAGCCACCGTGAATCAATTTCGATGAACGCGAGGAGGTGCCGCCGGCAAAATCGCCGCGCTCGACGAGGGCGACGCTGAAACCGCGCATCGCCGCATCGCGGGCGACGGCGGCGCCGTTGATGCCGCCGCCGATTATCGCAAGGTCAAATTGCTCGGCGCGGAAACGTGCGAGGCTTTGCTCGCGATCAAATCCCTCGATCCGATCGATGGCCAAGGCCCCATGCTCCGCGGCGGGGGTTATTCTTCGTGATCTTCCTGGAACGAGTAGCGTTCCTCGCGCCAGGGATCAGCATGGTTGTGATAGCCGCGCACTTCCCAGAATCCGCGCTGATCGAATTCGCTGAACTCGATTGCGCGCACCCACTTAGCGCTCTTCCATGCGTACAGCTTGGGGACGATCAGACGCAGCGGCCAACCGTGGTCGGGCTGGAGATCGCGGCCGTCATGGCGATGCGCCAGCATGACGTCGTCATCGAGAAATTCGCCCAGCGGCAGATTGGTGGTGTATCCCGCCTCGCAGTGCACGACCACATTCCGCGTCTGCGGCTTGAGGCTTACCAGCTTCATCAGGTCGAGCACCCTGACGCCTTGCCACGTGTTGTCGAACCGCGACCAGGTGGTGACACAATGAAAGTCGCTGACCTGGCGCGATTGCGGCAGCGCGCGGAACTGCTCGTAGCTGAAGTGGAGTTCCTGTTCGACCAATCCGACCATACGAAAATCCCATTTCGCGAGGTTGAAGCGCGGCGTCGGACCGTAGCTGAGGACCGGAAACTTGTCGGTCAGAGTCTGGCCAGGCGGGAGACGGTCGCCACGAGCCTCAATCGTCAACGGCTTTCCCATAACGCTTCTTTAATAGCCGAGCCTTGATCGCGGCGAAAGATGGCCGGCGATCTGCGTAGTAGGCCCGCTAGCGGCGGCCCATCGCGCGAATAACCGCCGCCGTCATCTCATCGGTCGTGGCTTTTCCGCCTATATCGCTGGTCAGCACCCGTCCCGATCGCAGGACCGAGCCGGTAGCGGCACGAATCGATTCGGCGGCTCCTGGGTGGCCGATGTAATCGAGCAGCATTGCGCCCGACAGGATGGCCGCGATGGGATTTGCCACGCCTTTACCGGCGATGTCGGGCGCCGTCCCATGTATGGCCTCGAAAATCGCGCCTTTGTCGCCGTAGTTTGCGCCGGGAACGAGCCCGAGTCCCCCCACCAATCCGGCGCAGAGGTCCGAAACGATATCGCCATAGAGATTTTCGAGCAGCAGCACGTCGAATGAGGCGGGGTTGGTCACCAGGCGCATGCACGCGGCGTCGACTATTTGCTCCTGATAGCGAATTTCAGGATAGTCGCGCGCGACCCGGCGGGCGCATCGGATGAAGAGCCCATCGGAAAGCTTCATGATGTTCGCTTTGTGAATCGCGGTAATCGACTTGCGCTGGTGTCGCCGCGCAAATTCGAACGCGAACTTGGCTATCCGCCGCGACGCGCGCGCCGTGATTATCTTGATACTCTCCACTACACCGGGCGCGACCTCGTGCTCGATTCCCGCATAAAGATCTTCCGTGTTCTCGCGGACGACTATGAGGTCAACCTTACGGAACGGCGTATGCACGCCTTTGAAGCTCAGCGTCGGCCGAAGGTTTGCGTAGAGGTCGAAGGTCTTGCGCAGATAGACGTTGATCGATCGATAGCCTTCGCCGGAGCGCGTTTCGAGCGGACCTTTCAGTGCGACACCGGTGCGCTTGAGTGACACGATCAGCTCGTCGGGTACCGGAGTGCCGTATCGCTTGAGCGCGTAGGCGCCTGCCGCCTGCCGATCCCAATCAATCTCGACACCCGCCGCCTCGACGACCTTGATAGCGGCGCTGATGACCTCCGGTCCAACGCCATCGCCGGCGATCAGCGTCACCGCCCTTGACGCTCCGCCTTGGCGGCCGTCGGAGAGAGCCGGGGAATCAGCGGCTCGCCTTGCGTTGGTACTTCGTTTCATCGGTCTCAGTAGTTGACGAGTGCTATGAACAAATCGGTCACGTTGGTGCCGGTCGGTCCGGTCCGAAACAGATCGCCAATAGCGTCGAACAGATTGTATGCATCGTTGCGTTTCAGTGCGGTCTCGGCAGCGAGACCTTTCACCCGCGCGCGATCGACAGTGTCAAGCGACGCAAACGCCCCCGCCGCATCGGTAGGGCCGTCTATTCCGTCGCTGCCCGCGACCAGCACCGCAATCCTGCCCGAGGGTGCATTTCGAGCCAGCTCCAAAGCCAACGCGAGCGCGCATTGCTGCGCTCGGCCGCCTCGTCCTCCTCCATGAACAGTTACTACCGGCTCTCCGCCAGCGAGAATACATGCGCGTTGGATGGAGACTTTCGCCAACTGAGCGCCGAGGTCGCGGCCAAGCTCGTCCGCCTCGCCCTTCAGCTCAGGCCAGCGCTCGACCGAGAAGCCGCTCTTCCCGGCCTCACGCTCGGCTGCATCCAGAGCGGTCGCGTTGCTTCCGATGATCAAGTTAGTGACCCGCGCCAGCGAGTGGTCCGTGCTCTTGGGCGTCTCGGGAATCTCGCCAGCAACGCCGCGCTCCAGATGGTCGCGCACCCGCTCAGGCGCGCGCCCCCAGATTCGGCGCCGTTTGAGGACTCCGATCGCGTCCGAGAATGTTGAAAGATCAGCCACAGTCAGCCCCGAACCGATCGTCGCAATATCGTCTCCGGGGACATCCGACAGGATTAACGAGACCACGCGCGCGTTATTGGAAATCGATTGCATCAGGCGTCCGCCCTTTACGGCGGACAAATGCTTACGAACGCAGTTGAGCTCCCGAATCGCGGCGCCGGACTTGAGCAGCGCCGAAGTCGTGGCGATCTTGTCGTCAAGCGTGAGCCCTTCCGCCGGTGCCGCAAACATCGCGGATGCGCCGCCGCTAAGCGCGACGATCACCAAATCGCCGTCGCCGGCGTTGCCGACCATCCGGATGGCCGCACTTGCCGCCGCGGCTGACGAAGCGTCCGGAAGCGGATGCCCGCCCTGAACGATGCGAATCTTCGTCAGGGGCGGGAAAAGAACCGGGTCTGTCGGGACGACCGTCAGGCCATCCACGATCCGCTCGGCGAGCCGCCGCTCCAGCTCAGCCGCCATCGCATAGGATGCTTTGCCAATTGCGAGAACGAAGACGGGCCCGGTCCCATCTATCGGAGAGGTAATCGGGACCGCATTTGAAATTGTTCCGTCGAGTGCCTGTCCGACCAGCAAGGCGGGATCGACGGCCGCGATTGCGGCGCGGTAGATCCGCTCCAATTCTTTGCTAATGCCGGGATCGATCACCTGGAGCGCATGGTACCGATTTTGCCGTCGTTGCGCGCGACCAGAACCATCGACGCCATTCCGACGAATAGACCGGTTCCGACCACGCCGGGAATCGCGAGTAATTCACGATCGAGGCGCCCGGGCTTTCGGATGTCCTTGACGCCGCAATCGAGAATCAGGTTGCCGTTGTCGGTCACGAAGTCGGCTCCCCCCTCCTGCCTTACTTTGGGCTTCAGGCCCAGCTTCGCGATCTTGCGGCTGACCAGTGGCAGCGCAAAGGGCACCACCTCGACCGGGAGGCTTCCGCGCGCCCCGAGGCGCTTGACCACCTTCTCCTCGCCGACGAGCACGATGAATCGTTTAGAGGACGCCGCTACGATTTTCTCGCGTACCAGCGCTCCGCCGTAGCCCTTGATCAGGTTGAGACGCGAATCCACTTCGTCGGCGCCATCAAAATCGGTGTCGATTTTGAGCGCGTCGACAAGCGAAACGATTTCGATTCCCAGCGAGCGTCCAAGCTCATCGCTGGCCTTCGAGGTGGGCACGCCCCGCACGTGGATAAGGCTGGCGCCCAGCGCGTGAATGAACGCGGTCGCGGCGCGACCCGTGCCCAGGCCGACAGTGTCGCCCGGTTTCGCAAAGCGCAGCGCATAGCGGCCTAGCGCCTCGAGATGTTCCTGTTCGTCCTGGTTCATCGGACCGCCCCCGATTATTTGCCGTTGCGCAGCAGGTTCATGAACTCCTGGCGGGTTTCGACATTGGTGCGAAACACGCCGAGCATTGCCGAGGTCGTCATTTTTGAATTCTGCTTTTGAACGCCGCGCATGCGCATGCACATGTGTTCGGCCTCGAGCACGACGGCGACGCCGAGCGGATCGATTTCCTCCATTATCGTGTGCGCAATCTGGGTCGTAAGGCGCTCCTGGACCTGCAGGCGGCGACAATAGATTTCCACCATTCGCGCCAGCTTGGAGATTCCCACGATGCGCTTGTTGGGAAGATAGGCGACGTGCGCCTTGCCCATGAAAGGCAGGATGTGATGCTCGCAGAGCGAGTAGAAGTCTAGGTCCTTGCAAAGAATCATCTCCTGATAATTCTCTTCCACGAACAGGGCCCCGTTGATCGCGGTCTTGGGATCCTGCGCGTAGCCGCTGGTCATGAATTCCATCGCCTCCACGACCCGATGGGGAGTACGAACCAGCCCCTCACGCTCGGGGTCCTCGCCCACGTGCTGCAGGAGCGTGCGCACCGCGTCTTCAGAGCGGGCGCGATTACCTTTCGCCTGCGAGTCGGAGCCGTTTGCGATCCGGTGAACTACCGATTTACGTGCTTGCGCCATTTGCTGAACTCCAGGGCAAGTTCGATCGCCAGTGAAGTGCCGCCCCAGCTCATGATGTTAAACCCCGCCACCTCGCCGGCCAACGATTTCATTAGCTCAAGGTTCTCGTGGATTGAGAAAGCACGGGCCTCATCTTCGGTCATTCCCGCGTAACGATCAAAATGCCCCCGAGCGCCACTCAGGTCTCTTACTTTTTCCTTGATATGAGTCGCCATCGACGCCCGCTTGACCGGCAATATCCCAAGCAAAGCCCTCAGCGAAAGCCTATTGGTGTGGACCAGAAAGCGGCGTGCGGTTTCCGGCTCGAAGACCGGCTGGGTGATGACGAAGTTTGCGCCCGCGCGCGCCTTGCGCTCCAGCAGCGCTATTTCGCGATCCGGGTCCACGCTATTCGGATTCGCCACCGCTCCTGCATAAAGCGACGGCAGGGTCTTCAGCGCGGGCTTGCCTTCGCCCGTGTCACCTCGGTTCAGGGCGGCGATCATATCCAGCAGCCCGAACGGATTCAGATCGCGAACCGCCGATGCGCTGTTGGGATCGCCCTGCGCCACCGGGTCACCGGCCAGCGCGACAACGCCGTCAATTCCTATCGCGGCGGCTCCGAGCAAATCGGACTTCAGCGCAAAGCGGTTGCGATGACGGCAGGAAAAGTTCAGCACCACCGGCAGACCCAGCCGCGACTTCACAAACGAAGCGAACACCAGGCCGGACATCTTTACGCGCCCAAGCCCATTGTCGGTCAGATTGATCGCATCGGCATGCCCGACAAAGGCCTCGAGCCGCCGGATCAGAAGATTCGGGTTAGCGCCGCGGGGAGGAGAGACTTCGAGCCAGAGCGCAGGCCGATGTGCCGCAAGACTTTCCGCAAGCGAAGGCATCTAATTGCTCCATTGCTTGCGGATGGATGTGTCGACGGAGCCGAACTGGTTGAGCGAAGCCATGCGAGCGGCAGGCGCGCAAGCGCACAGGCCTAAGCCTGCCGGCGTTCGGTCGCCTTGACCTTTTGATATTTGCGGTAATCGTACCCGGTCGCCATCGCCATCAGGAGCGGTTCCATGCCGCCTTCCCTTTCGCGCCGAAGGACGCGGAGGCGGTCGAAGAATTCCCGAAAATCCTTGTCGACGCGCGCGTGCCCATCGAGGGGCTGCAGAAAGAAATCGTGCAGGCGCGTTACGGTGAAGCGCAGCGACGAGAAGCGCAATTCATTCGGGAACGCATCCCATTCCGCCAGCGACAGCGTCCTGACCGACTCGTAGCCGCCGAGCACGGCACGAAAGCGTTCCAGCGAGTATCCGCCGCGCACGAAGCACAAAGCATTCACCGCAGTCGCGATATCGAAGATGAATTTGCCGCGGCAGGCCGATTCGAAATCGAGCACCGCCATCAGCTTCTCGCCGCGGAACAGCAGATTGTCGGCAAAGATATCGCCGTGGATGACGCCCTTGGGCAGCTTGCCTTCGAGATATCGGGTCAGGTACTCGACCTCGTCGTCGAGCGTGCGGCAGATCTTGCGGAAGTAGTTAGGCAGGCGGCTTCGAACATTCAGGTAAAGGTCCGCGATCCGTTCGAAGCTGAAACGATTGTCGATTCCCTTCTTGTATGCCTTGCCGATTACGTGCAACTCGCCGAGCACGCGCCCGATAGTCTCGAGCTGCGAGAATTTGAGCTTCTCGGCGCTCGGGACTTTGCCTTCCTGGTATTTGAAGAGCGACACGCACTTGTTGTTGAAAGCGCGATGGAACCGGCCCATTCGATCCTGCATCGGATGCGGGCACGGAAATGAATGCTTGCGGAGAAACGACAGCAAGTCGATCTCGCGTTTCAATTCGTTTTCGCTCTTGACCTCGTCGATCCGCAGCAGGAATTTGCCCTTGGCCGCTTCGACCACATAGTTGCTGTTGACGGAGCCTTGCGGAATGGCCGTGGCGCCGGTTATTCGTCCGAGCGAATAATCGTCGGCCAGCTCCTTGAGGAACGGTTTATTAAGTTCGGTATAGACGGCCATGAAGGTTTGCTTTGCCCGCGGAACCCGCGGGGAGTCTAGAGCCTACTTTGAGGCGGGTCAACTAGGGGGTTCGAAAATAGCGTCAAATCGAGCTTTTTGGATCGTTCGAGAGATATTCCCAAGAGGCGTTTGCGTTCCGTCACCGGTCCGCCTAAATGGAGAACTGCCATGCCAACCAAAAAAAAACCGACCAGAGCTTCTAAAGTAGCCACCACTAAAACCGCCGCCAAAGCCAAGCCGGCCGCTGCAAAAGGCCCTGATTCGACATCATTGGAGGGCCGAAAGGCCCCGAATTTCGAGCTTCCGGACGGTACGGGAAAGACCGTCAAGCTCGCCGACCTGATTGGAGCGAAAAACCTCGTGCTCTATTTCTACCCGAAGGACATGACTCCCGGGTGCACGATCGAAGCTTGCAGCTTCCGCGACAACCTGGGCGCGGTCCGCTCAGCCAGCGCGCAAGTGGTGGGAATAAGCGCCGACTCGCCCGCATCGCACGAAAAATTCACTGGGAAATACGACCTCAATTTTCCGCTGCTGAGCGACACCGGCAATCAGGTCGGGCGCCTCTACGGCGTGTACAAGATGAAATCGCTATACGGGCGCCAGTACATGGGTATCGAGCGCACCACGTTCATCATCGGACGCGATGGCGTGGTTCGGAAGGTCTTTCCCAAGGTCAAGGTCGGAGGCCACACCGACGAAGTTCTGGCCGCGCTCAAAGAACTCGGCTGACAGGATCACGAATCGCTAGCGTGGTCCGCGTCGAGCAGGTTTTCGCGCAAGAACGCGCGAAGCTCGGGCTCGATAACCCGATTGCCGAGCCGGTGCGATGCTTTCGGATAGTAGCGGGTCTCGACGCGCACACCCCGCTCTCGCAGCGCGATCGCAAGCAGGACCGCCTGGCTCACAGGCGTTGCCCTGTCGCGCTCGCCGTGGAGGATCAGCACGCTGCAATCGAGCTTCCGCGGAAGATGCTGGATAACGCTGCGTTCGGCGAGCACCCGTTTGCTCGGCCAAACCTGATGGATGATCGCGAGCTTGGTTCGAAGCGGCGTTTGCGGCCATTGCTTCAACAGGTCGTACGCGCCCGATTGCAGGATCAGCGCGCGCGGGCGCGAGTCGTAGTCCATCAGAAGACCCGCGGCCAGTGCGCCGTCCCCGAGGCCCCATACCGCGACGCGATTCGGATCGATGTCAGTGCGCGAGGCGAGCAAATCGAGCGCGCGTCGCGCCGCCGCTACCGCCTGCGGGCCGACAAAGCGGCCCGGCCCGGACGATCTCCCGTAACCGGGGATGCTGACGCACGCGACATTGATCCCCATACCGGTTACGCCGGCATTCGCCTCAATGCATTTTTCCGCCGTGTCTTCATCGCCGTTGAGCACCAGCAGTGCGGGCAGACGGCCGGGGTCGGCGGTATGCGCCAGGTAGCCCGCGATTTGGTACTGGTTGGGTCCGAGTGCGATTTGGAAATTGAACGGCTCGACGTTCGGATGCTCCTCGACGAACCGCGCCGGGCTCATGCGACAAGCTGCAAAAGTCAGGCTGAGTGCGATCGTCAACAGCAGCGTCGCGCCGCGGATCAATATGTGAGAGGCCCCCCTGGAGGCCCCTTTGGTCGCCTTCATACGCACGGCAAATCTACTCGCCAGTTCGCCCAAATGAAATAGTAACCATCTGCCAGTCTGCCGGCTCCCGTGCGATAATTGGGGAAACCCGGCACCCGCGGGCACGTTGAATAAGGCCGGGCTTTCGCAAATACTTGCTGATTCACATGGCGCGGTAAGGACGCCTCGAACAGGTCTCAATACGACTATGGCGACGCAAGCATCAGCGGCAATCGATTTCAACAAAGGCGATGGCGTAATCCCGGTGGTGGCCCTGGATCATGCGACGCATCGCGTGCTGATGTTCGCCTATATGAATCGCGAGGCATTCGAGGAAACCGTCGCCACCAGGCGCGCCTGCTACTTCTCGCGATCGCGCAACCGGCTCTGGCGCAAGGGCGAAGAGTCGGGAAATTTCCAGGTGGTAAAGGAAATCCGCGTCGACTGCGACGAGGACGCCGTCCTGCTTTTCGTCGAGCAGATGGGCGACGCAGCCGCCTGTCATACCGGCCACGAATCGTGCTTTTACCGCCGCCTTGAAAACGACGAGTGGCGCGAGGTCGAACCGCGCAAGGTCGATCCCGCCAAGTACGGCCCCGGCTACGGTCATCACACCAAGCAGGCCGGATAAAGGGGCACTTGGATGTCGGCAGCGGAAAAAGTCCTGAAGTTCGGAATTCCCAAGGGCAGCCTCGAGCAGCAGTCACTCGAGCTGATGCGCAAAGCCGGATGGCGCATCTCCGTCAGCGCGCGTTCCTACGTCCCCACTGTCGATGATCCGTCCCTGGCTTGCCGCATTCTCCGCCCGCAGGAGATGCCCCGGTACATCGCAGACGGCTCGCTTGATGCCGGAATTACCGGCAGCGATTGGATCGTGGAGAACAATGTCAATCTGGTCGAGGTCGAGAGCTTCATCTACTCCAAGGTCTCGCTGAAACCGTCGCGCTGGGTTCTATGCGTTCTCGAGAACTCGCCGGTAAAGCGCTTGGAGGATTTGGAAGGTAAGCGCGTTGCCACCGAAATAGTCGGGTTCGTCAAACGGATTTTTGCCGAGCGCAAAGTTAAAGCAGAAGTTGAGTTTTCCTGGGGTGCGACCGAGGTCAAGGTCGCCGAGGGTATCGTCGATGCGGCCGTCGACGTGACCGAGACCGGTTCCTCCCTGCGAGCCAACGGCCTTCGCATCGTGGAGGAGCTGCTCGCGTCGAACCCCGTCCTGGTTGCCAACCACGATGCGTGGCGCGACCCCTGGAAGCAGGCGAAGATTCGCCAGCTCGGCGTGCTGATTCGCGGCGCGCTCGATGCCGAAAGCCGGGTCGGAATCAAAATGAACGTCGCTCGGGAGAACATCGAGAAGGTCATCGCCCTGCTCCCCTCTCTTACGGCGCCCACGGTTTCCCAGCTCTATCCGCATCCGAATCTCAAGGGCAAAGAGTGGCTGGCGGTCGAGGCGATGATCGCGGAGCATACCGTACGCGAGCTCTTTCCCAAGCTGCTCGAAGCCGGCGCGGTCGGAATCGTCGAGTATCCTCTGAACAAGATAATCGGCTGAGGGTAGGTCTGTCCCACGCGGGCGCTCGGCTGCTATATGCGGGAGCGATGAGCAAGACTCTACGGACCGAGACCCACAATGGCGTCCGCTCGATAATTCTGACGCGGGCGGCCGAATACAACACCATCACTCCCGAGCTTCGCGATGAACTTGCGGCGGCTATCGACGAAGCGGATGCCGCGCATAACGTTCGCGTGATTCTGCTGCGCGCCGAAGGCGCCGCATTCTGCGCGGGCTATCGGCTCGATACTTCGGTGCAGGCGCAGGCCGGTGAGGGCTCGCGCAAGCGCGCGTGGGATTCGGTCGCCGACTACCACATGATTTCGCGCTACGTGAACACGTATCTGAAACTCTGGTACGCCAGTAAGCCGGTAATCGCGGCAGTCCAGGGATGGTGCATCGGCGGTGGAACCGACATGGTGCTTTGCGCCGATATAATCATCGCCGCAGAAAACGCATCGTTCGGTTATCCGCCCTCGCGCGTGTGGGGGACGCCGACGACTGCGATGTGGGTCTATCGGATGGGCCTGGAGCAGGCGAAGCGCTACCTGCTCACGGGCGATGAAATTCCCGCGACCGAGGCGGCACGAATCGGACTGATTCTGGAAACCGTACCCGAAGAGCGATTGGCTGAGCATGCGATCGCGTTCGCGGAGCGCATGGCACGTGTGCCCGTCAATCAACTGCAGATGCTCAAGCTGCTGTGCAATCACACCGCGGAGCAGATGGGCTTTGCGACGTCCCGCTTGCTGGGCTCCCTGTTCGACGGCGTTGCCCGCCACACCCAGGAAGGGACGGACTTCGTTCGCCGCGCGCAAGAGGTCGGCTTCAGGCAGGCAGTGCGCGATCGCGATGAACCGTTCAACGACTATGGTTCCGGCCCCCGGTCGCGAAGCCGGCGCACCAAACCAAAGAAATAGGACTGGTCCAGCAAACCCGCATGACGATTCGTGACCTCGTCTTCCCCGCCGCCGACGGCCATTCGATGAAAGCGGCTCTCGCCTCTCCCGCCGATGGCGGCAACCATCCAGGCGTGATCGTAATCCATGAGATATTCGGCTTAAACGCGGACATCCGGCGAATTACCGAACGTATCGCGGATCTCGGCTATGTGGCTCTCGCGCCGGATTTGTACGATACGCCCGGCCCGCGACTGATTTGCATCGCCCGCACGCTGATGACGTTGAATCGCGGCGGCGGCGCAGCATTCGACGATCTGGATGCGGCCCGCAGGTTCCTTCAGCAGCACGACGGCGTCGATGCGTCGCGTATCGGCGTGATCGGATTCTGCATGGGCGGCGGCTTCGCTCTGCTCTATGCGGCGCGGGCGCCGCTCGGTGTCGCGGCGGCCTTTTATGGCGACGTTCCGAAGGCGGCAGATGGCCTGCGCGGCATCTGTCCCGTTCTCGGCGGATACGGCGCCAAGGACAAGCTATTCGCTCCGCAGGGAGAGCGTCTCGAAAAATTGCTCACCGAACTTGGCGTCGAGCACGACGTCAAAATGTACGGCGACGCGGGCCACAGCTTCATGAGCCGGAATTCCGGCGTGCTGGCGACGATCGGCGGATGGGCCCCGATGAAGGCCGGCTACAACGCGGCAGCCGCGGAAGATAGCTGGAAGCGGATCGAAGCGTTCTTCGGCAAGCACTTGGGCCATTGATCTATTCGGATTATTCAGGAGAGCCGCGACGCACGGATGGTTGCTCGTTGGGCGTTTCGCTGCCGTGCAGCTGGATGTATTCGATTCCAGGGATGCCGCGTGGTGTTTCATCATCGAAGAGTATCGTGACGATTCCCCACAGCGTGACGATTCCCCAGAACGCGCCGCTCTCGAAGGGCCGGAAGCCTACCGTGGTCGCGATTGCCACAATTGAAATCAGCAGGTTTCCCGCCCTCGCGAGTTCGTGCATCGTCTATTCGCCGGTCCAGTTCGGTTTGCGCTTCTGTGAAAACGCCAGCGGACCCTCGACCGCATCCTTCGACCGGAACAGCCTTTCCTGTCCCTCATAGCGTTTCGCGATCGCATCTTGGGCCGGTATCCCCAATCCGTTGAGCGCGGCTTCCTTGGTCGCCTGCACCGAGAGCGGAGAACATTCCATTATTTCACGCGCCCAGCGCTCGGCGGCCCCAATCAGGTCCTTGAGCGGAACGACCTCATTGGCGATTCCCCATTTATGCGCTTCCTGCGCAGTGATGTGCTTGCCGGTCAGCATCAGGCCCATCGCGATCTTGAGGGGAATATGGCGCGGTAGGCGATGAACTCCACCGGCCGCCGCCATCAGCCCCACGCGTGGCTCGGGCAGGCCGAAGCGCGCATGGTCAGCGGCGATGATGATGTCGCAGGAAAGCGCAATCTCGAATCCTCCGCCCAACGCGAATCCATTCACGGCCGCGATGATCGGCTTGTAGATGTCGTAGCGCGCGGTGATTCCCGCAAAACCGCCCTTGGATCGCATCAGGGGTTCGCCGCGATGCTCTGCAGTCCAACGCAAATCGTTGCCGGCTGAGAATGCCTTGTCGCCCGCGCCAGTAACAATCGCCACCCACGTCGCCTTGTCAGCGACGAAGTCGTCCCACACCTGGTCCATCTCGACGTGGCAGGCCGGATGGAGCGCGTTGAGGCGCTCGGGCCGGTTGAACGTGACGTAAGCGATATGGTCGCGCTTTTCGTACTTGATGAATTCGAGTTTCATGTCTCCCCTCTCACTTGCGATCTACTTGCTCATCGAGCAGTTCGAAGAAAGCGTCAATGCTCTCCATGAGCTGCCGCCGAATTTGCGCTCGCGTCCCCTCGATATAATGCATCGTCACGCGTCCCGATGCGCCCCCGGCAAGGGCAACCTGCGCATCCTCGACCGACAGCACCCGCTCGCCTTCGAAGATCCGCATTCCGTAGACCAGAGCGCCGCGCTGCGACGCGCCTTTTACCAATTGAAGCTTACGGGCCATCCGGGTTTCCCTTACAGCGAATCATCGAGGTTGTATAGCACAGCCAAATCGCGAACCGGCCACGTCATGACGCGGCGCGTTGACAAATGACGGTTGCGCCAAACACAATCCGAGGGCCATGCAGACCCGGGTCCGTTTCATCTTCTCGCTTTCCTTCCTGATTCTCTTTGCCGCGTCGGGATGCGGCCTCTTTTACCAGGCCGGAATGCGCATCAAGACGTCGCGGATGTCCGATCAGTTGAAGCCCGGCGAGTCGATGAGCCAAATCCACACCCAATTTGGCGAGCCCACCCTGCTTGAGTACCCCAACGACACGACCGAAGTCTGGAGCTACGCCTACAAACCCAATTCCAACGACATTACCGCCGCCCTGCTTTACACCTCGACCAAGGAAGGCGACCAGGGGACCTTTCTCGATTTGAAGTTCGTCAATGGCAACCTCGTTTCATGGGACGAGGCGCAGCATACGATGCCGCCGAAGCAACGATCCGGCTTCGGTGCAGGCATCGGCGGCCCGCCACTTCCAGCTTCTCCGGGAGCGCCCTCCAGCGGTGTTTCGCACTATTAGGCTGCTGGCCCCGGGAGATGGCTCGCTTGCAACCTCCCGTAGCCATAATATCTAATTGTCCACGATGGGAGTGTTGCGCCGATCGAACGGCAGCGCAGGCCCGGCTTAGCATGGCTCAAGGCCGCGTTATGTCTCCGTTCCTGGCCTTTATTTCCGTCATTCGCTGATGGCTACCGCGAGCAAAAGCTTCGAGACGATACTCCTGGACCGTTCCTGGGTTTCGCCCCAGGATCTCGACAAGGCGCGCCAGCGCCGCAAACCGGGACAGGAACTGTCCGACGTTCTGGTCGAGATGGGCGCGTTGGAGCCGCAGCGCCTCTCCCGGGCGCTCGCGCAGGAATATCGCCTGCCCTTCCAGGCGCACATTGACGAGCACGCGCTCGACAACAGCCTGGTCACGAAGGTTCCGATAAACTACGCTAAGAGGAATCGGCTGCTTCCGCTCCACCTCGATGATACCGGCGTGACGGTCGCGATCGCCGACCCGGCCAATTACGAACCGCTCGATGACCTCCGCATCTTGTTCGGCGCTCCCGTGCTGCCGGTGCTGGCGCCCCCGGAAGTAATCAACGAGGCAATCAATCGCGCGTACGATCAGGCCTCGAACACCACCGCCGAAGAGCTGATGATCGATCTGAACGAAGAACGGCTCGACGTGGTCGCCAGCGAACTTGCGCAGGAACCGCGGGACCTGCTCGATGCGGATGACTCGGCGCCGATCATCAAGCTGGTCAACGGCATTCTGTCGCAGGCGGTCAAGGACCGCGCCAGCGATATACATATCGAGGTGTTCGAGCGCGACATGGTGGTGCGATTCCGCGTGGACGGGATGCTGTACGACGTGCTCGAACCACCCAAGCGCTTCCAGCCCGCGATAAGCTCGCGCGTCAAGGTCATGGCCGGCCTCAACATCGCGGAGAAGCGTCTCCCGCAGGACGGGCGCATCCGCCTGCGCATCGCGGGCCGCGACATCGACATCCGCGTTTCCACTATCCCGACTGCTTTCGGCGAACGGCTCGTACTCCGGCTCCTGGACCGCGCGCAGGCGGCGGTCGACATCAACCTGGATCATCTCGGTTTTTCCGGGGAAAACCTGCGCAAGCTGGACCGGCTGATTCGCCAGAGTCACGGCATCATTCTCGCGACCGGCCCGACCGGTTCGGGCAAATCGACGACTCTGTATGCGTGCCTGAGTCGCATCAACTCGCCCGAGAAAAATATCATCACGATCGAAGACCCGATCGAATACCAGCTACGCGGCGTCGGCCAGATGCAGGTTAACCCGAAGATCGACCTGACCTTCGCGGGCGGCCTGCGATCGATTCTGCGCCAGGATCCCGACGTCATCATGGTCGGCGAAATTCGCGACGGCGAGACCGCGGAGATAGCCATCCAGTCCGCCCTCACCGGCCACTTGGTCTTTTCCACGCTGCACACCAACGATTCGTTCGGCGCTCTGACCCGGCTGCTGGACTTCGGTATCGAACCGTTCCTGGTTTCATCGTCCATTCTCGCCGTGCTCGCGCAGCGGCTCGTACGGCGGCTGTGCCCCGATTGCCGCGAGCTGTATACGCCGAGCGAGACCGAACTCAGCCGCATCGGCCTTACTTCAGCCGATCTGACGGCGCCGATTTCTCGCGCCAAAGGATGCCGCAATTGCCGTAACAGCGGTTATCGCGGACGTATCGCGATCCAGGAAGTGATGATCATGGACGATGACATCCGCGCGCTGGTGATGGGGAGCAGCGACGGCGCCACTCTGCGCCGGCATTGCACGGCCCGCGGTATGAAGCTGCTACGCCAGGATGGCGCCGAGCGCATAATGGCCAGCGAGACCTCCGTCGAAGAGCTGCTGCGCGTGACGCAGGAAGACATCACGTAGGCCCTGCGTCCGACTTCAAATCATGCCGGTTTTTGCGTATCGCGGGTTATCGACCGAAGGACGCTCTGTTTCGGGCGTAGTCGACGCGGACAGCCCGCGCACCGCCCGCGGTAAACTGCGTGCCTCAGGCATCTTTCCGACCGACCTCGCCGAAGAACTTGCCGCGCAACCTCGGACCGCTCGCGAATGGGTTCCGTTTCGGCAACGGGGGATGTCCAGTTCGGACCTCTCGCTGCTCACGCGGCAGCTTGCGGCACTGCTGGGCGCCGGCGTCCAACTCGTCGATGCGCTCGGGGCGCTGAGCGACCAGGCCTCGCGCGCGGCGGTGAAGCGGATGCTCTCGCAGGTGCGCGAGCGCGTGCGTGAGGGTTCTTCGCTCGCGGACGCGCTGGCGGCGCATCCCAACGTCTTCTCCGATCTTTATATCGGCATGGTGCGGGCTGGTGAGCAAGCCGCGGCCCTGGAAGCCGTGCTCGATCGGCTTGCCGAATACAGCGAACGGCAGTCCGAATTCGTCTCCAAAGTGCGCAGCGCCCTGACCTATCCCGTCATCATGATGTGCGTGGGCGCCGCGATTATGACGTTCCTGGTCACCTACGTGGTGCCCCAGGTCGCCACCATCTTTGAGCAGCAGCACGCGGCGTTGCCGGTCGCCACCCAGATCCTGATCGCGACGTCTGCGTTTCTGACCGGCTATTGGATCTGGATCCTGATTTTCCTGATCGGCACCGTCGCGGGGATCATGTTTGGGTTCTCGACTCCGCGTGGGCGGCGACTCTACGACACCGTGATGCTGCGGGCGCCCTATATCGGACAGACGATGGTGCGAATCATATGCGCCCGCTTTGCGCGCACGCTGGCAACCTTGCTCGCCGCCGGAGTCCAATTGCTGCCCGCGCTCGATGCCGTCAAAGGCGTCGTCACCAACGGTCTCCTGCGATCGGCGATAGAGAAAAGCCGCGAGGAAATTCGCCAAGGCCATGGTATGGGCCATACGCTGTCGCAAAGCGGCCTGTTCCCGCCCCTGCTAATCGAAATGATCCGGGTCGGCGAGCGTTCGGGCGAGTTGGAACGGATGCTGGAGCGGGTGGCGGACAACTACGAACGCGAGGTTGAGCACTCCCTGAACCAGGTCACCACCATCCTGGAACCCATGATGACGCTGATGATGGCGGCTGTTATCGTATTCATGATGCTGGCGGTCCTGATGCCCATCTTCCAGCTCAATCAGATCATGCAGTAGGCCCCGAGGTATTTCGATGAACAAAAAGTTGCGCAGCCAGGATGGGTTCACCCTGATCGAGATCATGGTCGTCATCATGATTATCGGCCTGTTGGCGCTGATGGTCGTGCCGCGGTTGCGGGGTGTCGCCGACCGCGCCAAACGCACCAAGGCGCAGGCCGACATCGCGGAGCTCAAGCAGGCGCTCGACCGCTATTACCTGGACAACGGCTCTTACCCGACGACCGATCAGGGACTGCAAGCGCTCGTCACGCCGCCAACCGGCGGCCGTGTTCCCACCAACTACGAGGAGGGCGGATATATCGAGAAACTTCCGAACGATCCCTGGGGCAACGCCTACTTTTACCAGAGCGATGGCAGCAGCTACGCGTTGAAATCATTCGGCCCCGACGGAGTGCAGAGCGCCGACGACATCGACGGCAGTTCAGCCTGAGTGCGTCATGAGTAGCGCGCGTTCTCCGCGCCGCCTCGCAATACGATTGAGGCGATCTGCTGTTGAGCGCCGGGCGGGCGAGCCCGGGTTTACGCTCCTCGAGCTTGCGATCGTCATCTTCATCATGGCGCTGATGTTCACGATCGCGATGCCCTACATGGGCAGCTACCGAAAGGCGCGGCTCAAGAGCGAGGCGCGCCGTCTGGCGGGCCGCGCTTCGTATCTCTTCGACGAAGCCTCGGCACAGAAGGTCTTTCTGCGGCTGGTCTTTGATTTGGATCATCAGGCCTACGCTGTGATGCGGCTCGATCCCTACTCTTCTTCGCCGAATCCGTCCTTTACCCCGGATCGCAGCATCGCCGGAGCTCCAGTCGTAATGCCGCCGGCGGTCGCGATTCGCGATGTCACCGTAGGCGACCTCGGGACCTTCAGCGCGGGAACCGTATCGTGCCAGTTCTATCCGGAAGGATATGTCGACGCGACGCTTGTCCACATGATCGATTTGTCGGGTCACGTGATGACGCTGGTGTTTAATCCGGTCACCGGCCGGGTCAGTATCGCAGACGGCGATTTGTCGATGGCGCAGGTGCTGATCCAATGACTCGCCGCACGGATCGACCGCCGGCCACGTGGACGCGAGAGAACCACGGCTTCACGCTGCTCGAGGTGATGGTCGCGATGGCGGTGCTCGGCATCGCGCTGCTCGCGCTCCTGACGCTGCATCATCAGAGCCTGCAAAGCGTCATCCAAAGCCGCGATTTCACGCGCGCGGCCATGCTCTCGCAGGCAGTAATGGCGCAGGCGGAACTCGAGCAGTTTCCTCAAATCGGGAGTACCAGGGGAAATTTTGACCGCTTGTTTCCCCACGAGTATCCGAACTTTCGCTGGGAGCGCGACGTCGCGGAGTCCGGAGTATTTCCCGACGTACGCAAAGTGCGCGTCTTCGTCTTCTACGGCCCCGGCGGAGCCCGCAATTTTTCCGTAACCGAATACCTGCATAACCCGGTTCCGTTCCAGGCGCTGCAGTGAAGCATCTCAAGATTGCCCGGCAGAGCCCCGGCTTCACTCTGATCGAGTTGATGCTGGCGGTATCGATCCTCGGTCTGATCCTGGCAATGCTCGCGGAATCGTTTCATGCCGTGGCAATGAGCAAACTCCACGCAGAAGACCGCTTATACACGGAGCGCGCGGGCCGCGCGATCCTCTGGCAGATGAGCAACGAGATTCGCGGCGCCGTGCAAACCCCGCTCACGCCCAGCCGTGTTCTTCTGCTCGGCACAGCGCGGTACCAGGGCGGCGTGCCCCTCAACAGCCTGACCGTGTCGACACTCGATGCCGGCCATCGCCGATCCATCGACGGTTTCGGCGCCGAAGAAATCGTTGCCTACCAGACCGTGGCCAATCCGCAGCATCGCGGATGGTTCCTTCTCGAGCGTTCCCAGCAGAGCGCCCTCGGGCCAGGAACGAGCGGTGCGCCAATTCCGGTCGCGGACAATGTGATTGGAATCAAGCTTCGCTATTTTGATGGACAGCAATGGGGAGAGGTGTGGAATTCCGAGAACATGTCAGCGGGGCGCCAGTTACCGGTCGCGATGACGATCGATATTACCCTCGCCGGGCCAAGGGGCCGCCCCCTTAACTTCTCCACGCAGGTCACCGTGCCGATGGCGATCCAGCAATGGTGAAGCAGCCCAAATCACGCGAGCGCGGCATTGCCCTGCTGGTGGTTCTGATGGGAATCGCGCTAATGACGTTGATCATCGTCGATTTCAGCACCACCGCCGCGCTCGGATATCTTTCCGCCGCGAATCAGTCGAACGAGCTTCGCGCCTATTACCTCGCGCGATCGGGAGTTGCCGTCGGCCTTGGATTGCTCGCGGAGGATTCGCGCACCGACGCGTTGATGCAACCACCCTACGATGGTCTGACCGACGTCTGGGCGGCGCCCTTTCCACCGGTGGATGTTGACGGCGGTCAGGCGTCCGTCTTGGTCGTTGATGAAGCGCGCAAACTGAACCTCAACCAGATCATCAACGCCTCTAACGGTGAGCTCAATCAGCAATTTGTGGCTGAGCTGGAGCGGCTCTTTACGACTCTGGGCGTATCGCCCCAGATCATTCCGGCGATCGCCGACTGGATCAATGCCGACAGCTCGGGTTCGGGCGGCGCGGAGATGGGCTATTACCTGCGCCTAATGCCACCCTACGCGCCGCGCAACGGGCCCATGCCGACGATAGGCGACCTGAAGATGGTGGCGGGTGTCGATGACCCCACCTTCAATGTTCTGCGTCAGTTCCTGACCGTCTACCCGGAAATGCAGGTGAATGTGAATACGGCCTCTCCCGAAGTTCTGGCGGCAGTGAGTCCCGCACTCTATTCGAATCAGGACCTTCTCAAGGCGCTCGTGACTGCCCGGCTAATCCGGCCATTCTCCAATATGACGGACGTGGGCAACATTCCGGGCATGGGCCAATATGTTACGGACCTCTCGAAGGTATTAACCACCCGGAGCAATTACTTTACGATAAATGGCATGGGGACTTACGCTGGCTCCCGCAAGCTCGTCTATGCCACCTTTCGTCGCCAGGCGAATGGCACCGGATTGCTTGTATCCTGGCAGGAAGACTAGAAACGGACCGTTAACTGAATGCCGCAGCGAATCCTAGCGGTCGAAATCGCCGGAGACCGGTTGTGTGCGGCTACCGCGGATCGCACCTGGAACTCGTTTCAATTCATCGGCGTTTTCGAGACGCATCGCGCGACCGATGAAGTCGATCTTGCGCCCGCCCTCGCGCGCCTGATCGAAAAGACCGGACGCCCCGACGTCGTCATTTCGGCCCTACCGTCTGATTCAGTCGCAAAGCGGCTGCTTGAATTGCCTTTTGGCGATGCGCGCCGATTGCATCAGATAGTCCCGTTTGCGCTGGAGGAGCATCTGCCCTTCCCGGTCGACGGCGCCATCGTTGCCTTCACTCGCGTCGGGCGCTCCGGCGAGAATTCGCTGGTGCTCGCGGCCTTCGCTCGCAAGCACGATATCGATCATCATCTGCAGCTTATGGCGCGCGCCGGACTCGATCCCAAAACTCTCACGCTTGCGCCGTTTGCCGTGGCCGCGATGTTTGCGCGATCGCAAAACGGATCGGAGCCGACGGCGCATTTGGTGGTCGACGCGGATCAGTCCATGACCTCTTTCGTGCTGCTTGACAAGGAAGGAATTCCGCGCGCGATGCGGACGATCGCCACTGGCCTTTTCGGCCCGGATGGGTTGGCTCGGGCGGCGGACGAAATTACCCCCGTAATAAACCTGGTGCGGCAGACGATGCTCGCGCATGCAGCGGAATTGAACCATGCGGATCTGGTCATGACCGGGCGCGGCGCCACAGTGCCGAAACTGAAGAGCACCTTATCCGATGCGCTTTCGCTGGAGGCTGGCGAATTCGACGTTTCGAAGCTGTTCGAAGGCGCCCAACCCGAACTCGTCCGCTTCGCGACCCCGATTGCGATGTTGCTCGGCGAGCTGCCGATTAAGCCCATCGAGCTGCTCAATTTCCGCAAGGATGAGTTTGTCTTCCGCGGCAGAACCGGCGGAGATCTCACTCCCTTCTACACGACCGCCGCGCTCGCCGCCTGTCTGCTGGGGTTCGTGATACTGCATTTCGTGCTCGGTTTTGCCGGAAAGGTTCATCAGCTCCGTGCTCTGAATCGCGAGATCGCCCAGATCGCGGGTCCAGTGCTCGGCCAGAGCGATCCGGCCGATCCAATCAATCAACTGAGATCCGGAATCGCCGCGATGAACAAACACCTCCGGCTGCTCGGGGGAAACCTGAGCCGGAACTCCGCGCTCGATACGCTACTGACGGTGTCGAGATCAGTCCCGTCGCGGTTCCCTGCTGAAATCGAAGACTTGCAGGTCGATCCAACGGGACTCCGGATCACCGGCCTGGCCGACTCCTTTGCTACGGTCGATCAGGTAAAAAGAGCGCTCGAGCAGTCCGGCGACTTCGAAAGCATCGAGGTCACCCACGCCAATTCGAGCAACGAACAGAATAAAGTCGAGTTTCGGTTGAACGCGGACTTCAAAGACGCCGAGGGCAGGACGGAATAGCTATGTTCGGCGAGTACCTGCAGCAAATCCGCGCCAGGATCGCGGACGTCCTGAGCCCGCAGATACGCCGATTGCGCATCCAAACCGATCCGTATGTTGCGCGCGGGCGGGCCAGCTACGAAAAGCTCGGCAGCCGCGAGCGCATCCTGGTCCAGATCGCCGCGGCTCTGCTCGGTATCTTTCTCGCCTACAATCTGATCTATGCGCCGATTACCGATTTCGTCGATAGTTTCGATGAACGAATCGCGACGCGCGAGCATGAGCTGGCCGGCGTTCAGCGTCTCGCCGCGGCTTACTCAGAGCGCAAAGCTGATCTCGATGCCGCGCAGCACAGCACGGTTCCCGACACCAAGGACTTCTCTCTTTTCTCGGTCGTCGAGGCTTCGTTCAGCAAGAGCATCGGGCACGACAAAATCGCCTCGATAACCTCGGCGGAAGACAAGAAGCTCGCGGACGGGTTGGTTCAACACAGCGTGCAACTCAAACTGAACGGCGTCAGCCTCGCGCAACTAGTCGATGCCCTCTACGCGGTCCGCACCCTGTCGGTGCCGGTCGGTGTAGCCAATCTTCGCATCGAGCGGCGCACGCAGGACACGCGCTCCTACGACGTCGATCTCACCTGCGTCGCGCTGGGCCGCAATGCCTGATTACAATCAATATCTGAACGCGGATTACTGGCGCGAACATCAGCTCGAACTCGCCTACGGAGTCGCCGCATTCATATTGTTCCTCGGGTTTCTGTTCACGACCTTTCCATACTCTCTGGCGCTGCAAGGCGCCTTAGCGCCCATGGGACTCCGCGTCGAGAGTTCGGGCCAGGGCTTCGCGCTACCCTTCGGCGCGCGGCTGGAGAACGTCAGGGTCAGATCGATGGGAACAGGCACGCCACCGGTGTTCGAAAGTGAAAGTGTGCGGGTTTGGCCCGCGCTCGGTTCACTGCTTCTGTTCCATCCTGGCGTGAGCGCCAGCGCCAAGGCTTACGACGGCACGCTCCGGCTGGATGCGCATAGAAGCGGTGACGGCGCGGTCATCAGCTTCGGGGCAGATAGCGTGGACCTGGCGCACGTTCGTTTGCTGAAAGAAATCGGCGCCGCGCTGGGAGGGGTGCTCTCCGGCGACGGCGACATAACCATCGATCCCGTTTCGCCGGATGATGACAGCGGCGAGATACACCTGACGGCGAAGGGCTTCATGTTCAGGATTCCGGGGCCGATGCCGGCGCTCGGATTTGGCGACACTGAATTAAGGGCTCACCTGGACCGCGGAATCATCGTGATCGATCAACTAAAGAGCAAAGATGGCGACCTCGATATCGACGGACACGGATCGCTCCGTCTGGACCCGTCAGACTGGCGCCAGAGCCATCTCGCAATCCAATTCACCCTGCTGCCGTCAGCCACCGCGCGGCGGCGATTGTCTTTCCTGCTCGCCTTCCTACCGCATCCGCCGGGCACGGCCCCTTACAAGCTCGGCGGAACGGTCGCCACACCGCAGCTGAGCTGATTCGCGCCGCCGCGAGTGTGATCTTACGCGGGCGCGCCGGCGAAGAATTCCGAGACTGCTCCCTGGTAACGTTTGTCGCCGGGAGCGTTCAGGTGGTCGCGGCCCTCGAGTTCGACGAGCCGGCTTCCAGCGATCGCGTCGACCAGCTGCCGCGCGCTTCCGACCAGCGCATCTTTCGTTCCCACCACGATCAACACCGGCACGCGATTGCGCGCGAGAATGGCGGGATCGGCCGGCGCCCGATTGGCACTCATGCAAGCAGCGAGCGCTTTAAGGTCGTTGCGATTGAGTTCCGCGAACTGGCGGAACAGTTTGGCCGTTTCCTCTCGAATCGACGATGGGTCGGCGGTGAGCAGCGCGTCTACGATATGCCCGCGGCGCTCAGCGTCGTTGACCGACATCCCCTGCCCGATTCCGCCGAGCACCACCGCGCGAAACCGATCCGGATAGCGCGCGAGCAAACCCATCGAGATGCGCCCACCCATCGAGTAGCCCATCAGCAGCGCGCGACCGATTCCCAGATGATCCATCAGCCTGATCACGTCATCTTCCATCGCGGAGCCACATGCTGCCGCATCGTGTGGCTTGCCGCTCTTGCCGTGACCCCGGCAGTCGAGCGCGATGACGCGATAGCGGTGCACCAGAAGATCGATCCATCCGGTCACACCCCAGTTGTTGTCGGCGTGGGAGGCGAATCCGTGGACCAGGACGACGGCCGCGCCCGTGCCTCGATCTTCGAAGTGAATCTGAACTCCATCGGAGTCGAACAACGGCATCGGTGAAACCTCCGCGTATGGGCGATTTTATAGAGCCATCGGTCCTGCGCTTACAACGGCTGATTGTGCTTGCGGGTATGGCCGAATCCCGACACAATTCTGCATCAAGGAAATTTTCATGGCGGAATCACAGAAGCTTGGACTGCAAATCTCGCTTGGCGGCGGCCCCGTGCGCGAGCGGTTGGCGTTGGCGAGGGAAGCGGAAGACCTTGGGTACAGCTCGCTGTGGATGGGAGAAGTGTCGGGACCGGATGCTCTCGTCAGTCTCGGCGCTTTGGCGGCAAATACCAGCAAGGCCGACCTCGCCACCGGCGTAATTCCGATTCAAATTCGAACCGCCGGAGCGATGGCGATGAGCTTTCTGACCATCAACGAATTTTCCGGCGGTAGAGCGATCGCGGGGCTGGGAGTTTCGAGCCCGATCATCGTCGAGCGATGGCACGGCGCCTCGTATTGCAAGCCTGTCACCGCGATGCGCGAATGCGTGACGATCATGCGTCAGCTCTTTACCGAGGGGCGCTCGAAGTTCGAAGGCAAGGTGTACAAGAGCGATTTCCGGCTCAGCATGCGCATCACCGCGCCGCGTCCGCCGCGAATCTATGTGGGCGTCCTCAATGCGCCCATGCTGCGCCTGGCCGGTGAGATCGCCGATGGCGTCTTGATGAACTACTCGCCGCCGGACGCGATCCCATCGATGGTCAAGGAGATTCACGAAGGCGCCCGCAGCGCGGGCCGCGACCCCAGCGCAGTCGATATCGGGATTTATATCCGGATGAACATCGGTCCCGACGAAGACAAAGCCGTCGACTCGTTCAAACGCGAGCTGGCCAGCTATGCCTTCGTCGACAGCTACAACAAGATGTTCGCGCGGTACGGGTTGGCGGAGGAATTTGCCGAGGTTCGCCGCCTCTGGCAGCAAGGCAAGCGCGACGAAGCACCGCGCGCGATCAGCGACGCATCGGCTCGCAAAATCGCGGCGTTCGGCTCGCCCGAAGTCGGCAGGGAATTCGTCGCGCGCTTTCGCGCCGCCGGCGTGACGCATCCCGTCGTGTTTCCAATCGGGCCCGCACCAACTCACGGGCGCGATTACGTAACCACGATGCGCGCCCTGGCTGGAGCTTAACTCGTCGCCATCGAGCTTTGTTGCCGCTGCGCAACCGTTCGAGACCTGGGCTTCTCTGTCCAGACACCCAGGCTAAAGCCTGTGCCACTTCGGAAATCGGCACTTCATTACCTGCGGTCAGAACGTCAGCAATCTTGAGTTCGAGTGGCACAGGCTTTAGCCTGGGTGTCTGTTGTGGCGATTGCGGGAGGAACGGCGCCACCGGACCATAGTCTGCTGATTTCTTGCCTTACCTGCCTTTGTAGTTCGGTTTGCGCTTCTCCATGAAGGCGCGCGGTCCTTCCTTCGCGTCCTCGGTGCGCATTACCTCACGCGCGCATTCATCTTCGATCTTGAATGCTTCCTCGAGTGGCCGGCCTGAAGTTCGCCGCACCGCCTCTTTGATTTTGCGGACTGCGACTGGTCCATTCGCCGCGATGGTCGCCGCCAGCTCTTCGGCTTTCTCAAGCAGTTTCGCCTGCGGCACCACGTAATTGATAAGTCCGAGCCGCCACGCCTCCTGCGCATCGATGCGGTTGCCGGTAAGCAGAATCTCCATCGCCTTGCAGTACGGCATCTGCCGCTGAAGCCGGGCGAGCGATCCAGCCGCCGGAATGATCGCCCATTTGACCTCCTGCAGTCCGAAGCTGGCATTCTCCGACGCCACCCGAAGATCGGTCGCCTGGATCAGCTCCATGCCTCCGGCGATACAGAAGCCGTTAATCGCTGCGATGATTGGTTTGTCGACATCAAACTTGCGCAGCAGCGCTATGTCACCCAGGCGACGATCCGCTAGCAGCTTTTGATCCCATTCGTCGTCGGGCTTTCGCGCGCCCGTGAACAGCGGGATCAGCCGGCCGAGGTCGGCGCCCGCCGAAAAGGCAACGTTGCCCGCGCCTGTAACGATCGCCGCCCTGATGTCGTCATTATTATTGATCTCATTCCAGGCCTCGGCGACCCGAACGATGGTTTCCGGATTGAACGAATTGTGCACTTCCGGACGGTTGAAAGTGACATAGGCCACGTGATCGCGCTTTTCGAACAATACTGCGGGCATGATGCGCTCCTTGGCGAAACACCGATATTGGATGTGCCGCGAAACTTAGCATGAGATTCGCTTTACGAGCCACTTGGGTGCTCGTTATGATCCATATGCCACCAACCTCCCGGGTTTCCCCATGCGCAAGCTTATCGCCATCTTAACTGCCACAATTGTTTTTGCACCCCTTTGGGCCACGGCGATTGAAACGCCCCGGATCATTCCACGCTCCGCGCGCATCGAACGTCCCATCGAGCAGGCGTACGGTACGCTCAAGCAGTACTTTGCCGACTCTTCCCTCAGCGGATTTCGCCTCACCAGCACGAACGAAAAGGCTTGGACTCTCGTTGCCACCCGGTCTGGAATAGACGGCGCGAACTGGAACCATTGGGCCTTCTGCAAGGCATCGCCGGAGCAGATGATCTATCAATTCAAACAAGGAACGGCTGCCGTCACGGTGGAACTGCAGAAGTCGGGTACACAGGCCACTTTTGCGACTGTCAGCGTCGACTTTCAGGGCACCTACGGCCTTGGCTCCGACGAAGCGACGATCGCGTGCACTTCCAAGGGCAACGCTGAGCAGGACGTCATCGCCGTCGCAGGCGGCCCGGCAAAGGACAGTCATTGAGCGCAACGCCCGAGCCTGCGGCCATCTCGGTTGCGCCCGCATCTGAACTTGCCTTCCCCGAAGCGAGGGCGCTTCGCTCGCGCGACATTTTTCGTCTGGTCGGACGCGCGTGGCCGTTCATGCGCCCCTACCGGCGCCATCTGCTCTTCATGTTTCTCCTCATGCTGCTGGCTCTGCCGGTGGGATTCGTCGTACTCGGCCTCATTCGGATCTTTTTCGACGTAGTCGGCAACGGCAATCAGTTGAGACCGGGCGAAGCCCTGCTGCTTCGTGTTCCGCTCACCGCGAGCCGGGATTTGGTTTTATGGCGGGCGTGTATCGTGGGCGGTGTGGTCACGATGATGATCGTTCCGCTGAACTCGATAATCCTCAGCTACGCGGTGTGGATTCTCCAGCGGATGTCGAATCTGTTTCGGGTGAATCTGTACGCGCACATGCAGGAACTGAGCGTCCGCTTCCATGGCGAGGAGAAGATCGGCGACGCGATCTTCCGGATGTTCCAGGACTCAGCCGCGATTCCGCAGGTCATCGACGGATTGGTCATTCAACCGATTCGATGGATTCCATTGGCCCTCGGAACGTCGCTGTTCCTGCTGGCTTTCAACCGCGGTATGGCGCTCATCGCGCTCGCGGTTCTGCCCCTCGAGTTCATCCTGGCCGCGTTTTATGGCACCGCGCTACGGCGCGCCTTCATTGCGGAACGCGAGACGGCGGCCGCGGCGACCACCCGAATCGAGGAGACGCTGGCTTCGATCAAGGCGGTGAAAGCCTTTGGCCGCGAGGCTTTCGAGACCGATCGCTACGCGCGCGACAACTGGACCGCGTTTCTGGCCGCGCGCAAAGCCCGGCTGATGCTCGCACGCTATCGCGTATGGACCAACACTGTGCGCGCGCTCGCATACGTTGGCGCGGCTTACGTCGGCGCTCGCCACGTACTGCAAGGCGGATATGCGGGCGTAGCGATGACGCTCGCGTCGCTGGGGCTTTTTCAGGCATCGCTTGTCGTCTTCAGATGGATGGTCGGAGGCGCGCGCCACCTGGCCGACCGATGGGGCAGCCTGCAGGACGTAAGCGTCGCCATCTCTCGGGTCCTCGAGATGCTGACGATGCCCTCGGCCGAGCTTGTTCAAAGCGGCACGATCCTTCCCCCGCGGGAGATCCAATCGCTTTCGTTCGAACGCGTCAGCTTTGGCTACGACCCTCGCTCTCCGGTCTTGGACGCGATCTCATTCGCGGCAAAGGCCGGAGAATTGACGGCGCTGGCGGGCGCGAGCGGCTCCGGCAAGAGCACCATTGTCGGCCTCATACTCCGGTTTTTCGATCCTGGCTCGGGCCGCATTCTTCTGAACCAAGTGCCGATCGAGAAATTCGACCTCGCCGCGTGGCGCGCGATGCTCTCCGTCGCATTGCAGGAAAACCCTCTGTTCACCACAACTGTCCGCCAGAATATCGTCTACGGCCGTCCTGAGGCTTCAGACGCTGAAGTCCGCCTCGCCATCCAGCGCGCGGGGCTCGGCGATTTTGTGCGATCGCTCCCGGCGGGTCTGGACACCGTGCTCGGCGAAAAAGGCGCCAAGCTTTCGGCCGGCCAGGCGCAACGCATCGCGCTGGCGCGTGCTCTTCTTCGCGATGCGCCGATTTTGCTGCTCGATGAACCAACTTCGGCTCTGGATGGAGAAACCGAGGAATTGGTGATGGATGGTGTCCGCGACTGGATCGCCGCGGCGCCCGGGCGGCGAATGGCTATCGTGGTGACACATCGACGCACCAGTGCATCAAAGGCGGATCGCATGTACCGAATCGATTCGGGCCGGCTCGCCGCTACCGACCTCGCATCGTTTGGCCCCGTGGCGGAGACGATCGATGGCTAGCTCGGTAGCGCGACCGTTGCCGCCGCCGGATTTGCGCAACGGCGCCGGACCCATCGGCGATGCGCGAGAGAACCGCCTTTATTCGAGCGAACAGCCTCCGCTGCGGCCCAGCGAGGCATGGCGGCTCTTCGTGCGAAGCTGGCGCTTCATCCGCGAGTATCGCCGCCTGATCTGGCTCAAGTCCATCCTCGCACTCGTGTCGCTCACTTTTTTTCTGATGACTCCGTGGCCGCTGAAGATCGTTATCGACAACGTTCTCAACGGCCGTCCCCTAACCGGCATACCAGCCCGCATCATCTCGCCGCTTGCCGGCACCGATCGGGCGATGATCCTGCTGGTGGTCACGGCGTTTCTCGGCGTGGCTGCAATCCTGGTCGGGATGGTAGCCGACGAGGCGGTCGCCCTTGGGACCGACGTGCAAAGCGGCGGTCTCGACCAGGCGGGCTTTACGGCCAACGACGCGAACGATGGCTGGAGTCTGTGGAACGGTCTTTTCGGCTACCTCGAGACCAATATCACGCTCGATCTCACCCAGCGGATCACCCAGTCGGTGCGCACCGCCGTGTACGAAGCTTTCATGACCTCACCAATCGGCCTTTATTCGGATCAGAAGATAGGCGATGCAGTCTTTCGGGTCATGCACGATTCCGCCGCCGTAAGCACAGTTTTCTACCGCGGCGTGCTGGCGCCCATCTTATCAATCGTCATGTTCGCGATGGCGATGGTCGTCTTGTGGGCTGAATTTCCCAACGAGCCTGTCATTCCCGCGCTCGCCACGCTGTTTCTACCCGTGTTCGCGATCGGCGCGACGCTGTTCGGCAGGTTGCTGCGCAACCAGAGCCAGGAGATGCGCGAGCGTGGAAGCGACGTCATGGCCGCGTTCGAAGAACGCCTCTCGCAAGTTCAGTTGATCAAGGCGTTCGGACAGGAAAGCCAGGAAGCGAAAGCGATCGATGAGGCGAGCTGGAGATCCTTTCGTTCGACGCTCAAATTGCTCGCCATCGGAATAGCCCTGTTTCTCGTGCTGACCCCGATGATCGGCTTTTTGATGTACGCCGCGCTCTACCACGTCATGAAAGCGGTCATCGCGGGGAGGATGACCATCGGCGACATAGTACTGCTCGCGGGCTATGGCGCATTGCTGGCGCAGCCGATGGCGACGCTCGGCGGCACGTGGGCGGCGATGCAACTCCCGGCCGCAGGCCTGAGGCGAATTCACAGCGTGTTGGACCGGTTGGGAGAGATGCTCCCACGTGGAGGCGCGGTCAGCCTCGCGGCGCCAATAGACTCAATTGAGTTTCGCGATATCAGCGTCGGTTATTCCGCCGGCACTCCGGTTCTCGAGCATCTGTCGTTCAAGCTCAAGACCGGCGAGATTGTCGCGCTGGCGGGGCCCAGCGGAGCCGGCAAGACCACGATGATTCTCGCGCTGCCTCGCTTCCTGGAGCCGCAAACGGGAGCCGTCTTTCTAAATGGCATCGACATGGAGCAGATGGCACTTTCCGCCATTCGCGCGCGGATTGCGTTTGTCTTTCAGCAGGAAGCTCTGTTCTCGGCCACGATCGAGGACAATGTCCGTTACGGGCATCTTGAGGCGACGCCGGAAGAAGTACGCCGTGCGGCTCAGATGGCCGGTGCGGCGGAGTTCATTGAGAAACTGCCCGATGGGTACGCCACGATGCTCGGCAGACGCGGAGCGCGCCTATCGGTGGGCCAGAAACAGCGCATCGCGATTGCGCGTGCTCTCTTGGGCAATCCGGAGGTGCTGATCCTCGATGAGCCGACGGCTCCGCTCGACACCGCCAGCGAGACGAAGCTGATCGCGATGCTGCGCGAGTTGGCGCGCACGCGCATCGTCCTGATCGTCGCGCATCGCGTGTCCACGCTCGCTGCCAGCGATCGCGTGCTGTTCGTGCGCGACGGCGCCCTGCAAGCATCGGGAACGCACAGCCATCTACTCACCTCGTCCGCTTCTTACCGGTCGTACCTGGCGGCAACCGAATCCGTAATTCACGCCTGACAGGAGCCGCGCGATGCCATCGTTGCTGGTCTTCACAAATTTCATCGACGGACGAGAGGTAGACTGCGCCGATCGCTACCTTTCGTGGCTGGCGGCGACGCGGTAAAATGGGGTTCTGCAAGCGGCGGGTGCGGCGATGGCTGCGGAGCGGCGTGAGGTTTCTTCCGATTGTCTGACAGCGACAACAAATCCGGATCGCAGAAACACGAAGTTGTCGTGGACTTCGAGCTCCTGCGCAAGCTGGCGGCCCGCAATTTTCGCGATCTCGGCGGTCATCCCACGGCTCAGGGCCGCCGCGTGCGGCAAAATCGCATCTACCGCTCGTCCCATCTTGCAGAGATTCCGGAAGAAAGCCCTCTGCGCGGACTTGAGCTGAAGACCCTGGTCACGCTTCAGAGCCGCATGGAAGTGCAACACATCGGCCCGCCGCTACATGCGCTACGCACGGCAGTGCGCTGGGAACACATTCCGATGGGTGATCAGTGGTTCACCGAGCGTGGCTTCACCCGTATTCCCGCCGAGCCGGGGCGCGCCCATCTGGCCCTGGTGATGCACTTTCGCGATGACTGGCAGCGCTTTTTCAAGCTTTTGGCGGAGCGCGATGTTTACCCGCTCCTGTTCCATTGCTCGGCCGGCCGCGATCGAACCGGGATGGGAGCGGCGATGCTACTGGAGATTCTGGGCGTCGACCGCGAACGCGTGATCGCGGACTTTCTGGAGAGCAACACGACCTTTTCCTTCGAGCTGCTCAGCGCCGCTCAGCTTGAGCCGGTCTTCGAGACGATCGATGAAACCGGCGGCATCGACGGCTTCATGCGCGAGGTGATCGGCCTGTCGCCGTCCGACCTCGAAGCAATCCGCAAAGACCTGCTCGAAGACTGACGCGACCGGACAGGAAATTTAAATTCGAATTCTGACTACGCGGGCAGGTAGCCGTCGCGGAGCAGCGATTTCGCGATAATCATGCGCTGCACCTCGCTGGTGCCCTCGCCTATTTCGGTGAGCTTCGCATCGCGCATGTAGCGTTCGACCGGAAAGTCGGTCACGTAGCCGTAGCCGCCGTGAATCTGTACCGCCTTGGTCGTCGCCCACATCGAGGTTTCCGAAGCGAACAGCTTCGCCATCGCCGCCTCGCGCGCGAACGGACGCCCGGCGTCCTTCAACGCGGCGGCGCGGCAGATCAGCACCCACGACGCCTCGATTCGGGTCGCCATGTCGGCGAACATCCATTGGATGCCCTGGAAGTCGGCGATTCGACTCTTGAATTGCCTGCGCTCCAGCGCGTAGGCGCGTGCCTCTTCAAACGCACCGCGCGCGATTCCGGCCGCAAAGCCCGCGATTCCGATGCGCCCGCCTTCGAGCACCTTCAGCGTCTGGCGATACCCCGCGCCTAGCTCGCCGATCAGATTGCGCGCCGGCACGGTGACATTGTCGAACACCACTTCCGCCGTGTCGGAAGCATGAAGTCCAAGCTTCTCGATCTTCTTGCCGTTCGAAAGCCCGGGCGTTCCGCGATCGACGATAAACGCCGAAATTCCCGAACGCGCAGCCTCGGCGTCGGTCACCGCCATGACCACATAAACGTCGCCGACGCTGCCGTTGGTGATGAACATCTTGGCGCCGTTGATTCGATAGTTGTCGCCGACCCGCACCGCGCGCGTCGCCATCGTGCTCGCGTCGGAGCCTGAGCTGGGTTCGGTAAGGCACCATGCGCCCAGCTTCCGCGCGCTGAGCAAATCGGGAACGTAGCGGTCGCGATTCTCATCGGAGGCGAACATCGCGATATGACCGGTCGAAAGCGACATGTGCGCCGCGCAGGTCAGCCCGATGGACGCATCGAAGCGCGAAAGCCCTTCGACCACCAGCACCTGCGAGAGCGTATCCGCGCCGCCCCCGCCCCACTTTTCCGGAAACGCGACGCCGAGAAATCCCAGCTCGCCGAGCTTTTCGATAATGTGGCGCGGGAAAGTCTCTTCCTTATCCCACTTGGTGGCGTATGGCTTGATCTCGCGCTCCGCAAACGCTGCCAGCGTATCGCGAATGCGATTTTGCTCTTCGGTCAGATCGAAGTTCATGGCGTTACTGGCGCGCTTGCACGTTCTCGCGCACCCACTTGACGATGTCTTCGGTCGAGGCGCCGGGAGTAAAAATTTCCCGCACGCCCAGCTCCTTGAGTTTCGTCACATCGTCATCGGGGATAATCCCGCCGCCGAATACCGCCACGTCCGCGGCACCGCGATCCTTGAGCAGCCGGATTATCTGCGGGAATAGCGTCATGTGCGCGCCGGAGAGAATCGACAGCCCGACCGCGTCGACGTCTTCCTGCACTGCAGCCTCCGCGATCATCTCGGGGGTTTGATGAAGCCCCGTGTAGACGACTTCAAAGCCGCCGTCGCGCAGCGCGCGCGCAATTATTTTCGCGCCGCGGTCGTGCCCGTCGAGTCCGGGCTTTGCCACCAGAATTCGTAATCTCTTTTCTGCCATCGGTTCAGATCCAGCCCGGGTCGCGATATACGCCGAACTCGGTGCGGAAGATGTCGCTTATTTCGCCCACGGTCGCATCGCGCCGTACCGCTTCGAGCATCGGTTCCATCAGGTTCTCGCCGGAGCGGCACGCTTCGGAAACCCGCGCCAGCGCTTCACGCAGGGCGACCGAATCGCGCTCGCGTTTCATTTTGCGGACGCGCTGCACCTGGCGTTCCTCGATTTCCGGATCGATCTTGAGCGTCTCGATCGGAATCTCCTCGGGCACCGAGTACTTGTTCACCCCGACGATCGATTTCACGCCTTTTTCGAGCTGGCGCTGGAAATGAAAGGCAGCCTCGGCGATCTCGCGTTGCGGATAGCCAGTCTCGATCGCTTTCACCATGCCGCCCATCTCGTCGATGCGCCGGATATATTCCATCGCCTCGCGCTCGATGCGATCGGTGAGCGCCTCGATAGCGTAACTGCCGCCGAATGGATCGATCGTATTCGTGACGCCGGTTTCTTCCGCGATTATCTGCTGCGTGCGCAACGCGACCGTCACCGCCTGCTCGGTCGGCAACGCCAGCGTCTCGTCCATGGAATTGGTATGGAGCGATTGCACGCCGCCGAGCACTCCCGCCAGCGCCTGGATCGCGACGCGGACGACGTTGTTGATGGGTTGCTGCGCCGTGAGCGATGCACCCGCGGTCTGCGCATGCGTGCGCAGCATCATCGAGCGCGGGTTTTGCGCGCCGAAGCGCTCCTTCATTATGTGCGCCCACATGCGGCGCGCCGCGCGAAGCTTCGCCACTTCTTCGAGGAAGTCGTTGTGGAGGTTCCAGAAGAACGAAAGGCGCGGCGCGAAATCATCTACCGCCAGACCCCGCCGGACGGCCTCTTCGACGTAGCAGATGCCGTCGGCTATCGTGAACGCCAACTCCTGCACGGCGGTCGAGCCTGCCTCGCGGATGTGGTAGCCGGAGATCGACACCGCGTGCCAGCGCGGAACTTTGCGCGCGCAGAACTCGATCATGTCCGTCACCACTCGAATCGACGGACGCGGCGGCGAAATCCATTCCTTCTGCGCGATAAACTCCTTGAGCATGTCGTTCTGGATCGTGCCGCCCACGCGATCCCATGGCACGCCCTGCCGCTCCGCCACGACCAGGTACATCGCGAGCAGGACCGACGCGGAACAGTTCACCGTCATCGAGGTGGTGACCTTGTCGAGCGGAATCCTATCGAACAGCCGCACCATATCGTGAATCGAGGTGACCGAAACGCCTTCACGCCCGACCTCGCCTTTGGCGCGCTCGTGGTCGGCGTCATAGCCCATCAGCGTCGGCATGTCGAAAGCGGTCGAAAGCCCGTCCTGCCCCTGCGCGAGCAGGTAATGGAACCGCTGGTTGGTGTCTTCGGCCAGACCGAAGCCCGCGAACTGGCGCATCGTCCAGAACCGCCCACGATACATCGAGCCATAAACACCGCGCGTGTATGGATATTCTCCCGGGTTGGCGAGCGCCTCGTCGTAACTGCCGCTCACATCCTCGGGCGTGTAGAGCGGGTCCAGCTCCATGTCGGAGATGGTCGAGAAGCGGGCCGGCCGTTCGGAGGCCTGCTTGTAGGTGGTTTCAAACCATTCGCGTTTGGAACTCACGGTATCCTCACCGATTATTCTCGAGCACCTGGCCGGCAATGACCAGGCGCTGGATCTCCGAAGTACCTTCGTAAATCTCGGTTATCTTCGCATCGCGGAAATAACGCTCGACCTTGAACTCGCGCGTGTAGCCGTAGCCGCCATGAATCTGAATCGCCTCGGTGGCCGCCTTCATCGCGGCTTCGGCGGCGAACAGCTTCGCCATCGCCGACTCCTTGGTGCAGGGCTTCCCGGCATCCTTCAGCGCTGCGGCCCGCAGCGTAAGCAATCGCGCCGCATCGATATCGACCGCCATGTCCGCGAGCTTCCATTGGATAGCCTGGTACTGTGCGATGGGCCGGCCGAAGGTCTGGCGCTCCTGCGCGTACTTCAGCGACGCCTCGAGCGCGGCGCGGCCAATGCCAATCGCCTGCGCGGCAATACCGATTCGGCCGCCATCGAGCGTCTTCATTGCGACTTTGAAGCCGTCGCCTTCGCTCATCAGCAGGTTGTCGCGCGGAACCCGCAAGTCGGTGAAGCTGAGCTGCGCGGAGTGCGCGCCGTGGATGCCCATCTTGTCTTCGACGCGCACCACCTGCCATCCGGGAGAATCGGTTTCCACCGCAAACGCGCTGATTCCACGATGCTCTTTTTCCGGCGCGGTCATCGCGAAGATTATCGCCACTTTGGATTGGGGCGCATTGGTGATGAAATTCTTGGTGCCGTTGATCACGTACGAATCGCCGTCGCGCACCGCGCGGGTCTTCTGTCCAGCCGCGTCGGAGCCCGCCTCCGGTTCGGTAAGCGCGAAACATCCGAGCCACTCGCCCGAGGCCATCTTCGGCAGAAAGTGCTTCTTCTGCGCGTCGGTTCCGACTCCGAGAATCGGCCACGATGCCAGCGAGCAATGCGCGGAGACGATCACCGCCGTCGACGCGCACGCGACCGCAAGCTCTTCAATCACGGCCGCATACGCGACCTGGTCGAGTCCGGCGCCGCCGTATTCCTCGGGTATGAACGTGCCGAGGATGCCGAGCTTGGCAAGCTCATCGATCGCTTCCTGGGGAAAACGATGCGTCCGGTCGGCCTCGACGCCGATTCGTTCGAGCTTTTCCTGCGCGAAACGCCGGACGGTGTCACGCGCGGCGCGCTGCGCAGAGGTGAGTTCCAACTCCATTGATTTTGTTCTAGCTCACTGAAGGCATGTGGTCGATAGAACGGCCCGCGCCAAATGGAACGAAGAGTCTGAACGCCCGTTCAGGACAGGTGGTGAAATGTCACTCGAGCCCTTCTCCCATCGGGAGAAGGTGGCGCGCTGCGCGCCGGATGAGGGTCGATGGAATCATCGCGTATGGTGACGCCGAATGCGATTACCACACCTCTCCCTGGACAAGGAGAGGGTATTCAGAAAGAGAGAAAGCAGAATCATTTGTGGCGCCAGGCGGGTTGGCGCTTTTCTACGAACGCGGTCGTTCCTTCGACGCGATCTTCGCTGGAGAACGTCACCCCGAACGCTTCCTGCTCGAAGCGCAAGCCGGCGTCTTCTTCCATCGTGAACGATGCGCGCAGAGCGGCTTTCGCCTGGCGCAGCGCGAACGCGGATTTGCCGGCCAGTTTTTCCGCCAACGCGCGCGCCGTCTTCATCAGCTCCTCGGGCGCGACGACCTGGTTTGCCAGGCCCAGCGCGAGTGCGGTTTTCGCGTCGATCATGTCGCCGGTCATTATCAGCTCGCGCGCCTTCGCCTGGCCGATACGATGCGGCAGGCGCTGCGTACCACCGAAACCCGGTATAAGCCCCAGGTTGATTTCAGGCTGCCCGAAGCGCGCCTTCTCGCTCGCAATCACCAGATCACATGCCAGCGCGAGTTCCGTCCCGCCACCCAGCGCGAATCCGTTGACCGCAGCGATTACCGGGATCGGCAAGTCCTCGATGCTGGAGAAGACGCGATGCCCCAGGTGGGAGAAGTCCAGGCCGTCGGCGGTGGACATTTTGGACATCGCGGCAATATCCGCCCCAGCGACGAACGCCCGATCGCCGGCGCCGGTGATGATCAAAACGCGCACCGACGAATCGTGGCGAATTTCGCGGATGACGCGGGTGATGTCCTCGAGCACGTCGCGATTCAGTGCGTTCAGCGCATTGGGACGGTTCACCGTCAGCACGGAGATGGGAGCCTGTTCGAAAATGACGTTCTTCAGTTCCATGGGACTTTAGTCCTCGGCTTTCGCGGCCGGCGGCGCAATGATGGCAGGCATGCCGCTGCAACAACGATTGCCGCCACTACTTAAAACCACTTTCAGTCCGGCAATCCGTTCTCCGCGCCCGTTCATCAGTACTCCGGCTTGAAATCGAAATGGTGGATTGCTTCGATAAACCGTACGGTGCGGGTCTTGGAGCGCATCACCACGCTGTTGGTCAGCGCGCCGCCGGAGAAGAAGCGCACGCCGTGCAGATAGTCGCCGGTCGTGACGCCCGTCGCCGCGAACATCACGTTGTCTCCCGCCAGCTCTTCGAGCGTGTAGCGGCGCTGCAAATCCAGAATGCCCGCAGTCAGGCACGCCTCGGCTTCCTGCGCGTTGCGCGGAACGAACCGGCATTGCATCTCGCCACCGACCGATCGAATGGCAGCGGCAGCCAAAACTCCCTGATGGGCGCCGCCGGTCCCGATCAGCATGTCTATTTCACTCTCGGGTCTGGTGGTCGCGACGGCAGCGGACAAGTCACCGGCCGAGAGCATCTTGATGCCGGCGCCCGCCTTGCGGACTTCCGCAATGAGCTTTTCGTGGCGCGGCCGATCGAGAATCGCGATGCGCAAATCCTCAACGTAGACCTTCTTCGACTCGGCCAGCGCTTTGAGGTTGTCAGTCGGCGAACGGTCTAGGTCGATGACGCCGCGTCCGGCCGGGCCGACCGCAATCTTGTCCATGTAAGTGTCAGGGCAACGGAGAATCTTGCCGCGCTCGGAGAGCGCCACGCACGAAAGCGCATTGGGACCGCCCGTCGCGCAGATGAGCGATCCTTCCAGCGCATCGAGCGCGACGTCGACTTCGGTTCCTGCTCCGTTGCCGACAATCTCGCCTTCATAGAGCGATTCGGCTTCGTCTTCCTTGCCCTCTCCAATCACGATCTTGCCGTCCATCGCGATTGAATTGAGCGTCTTGCGCATCGCTTCGCACGCCGCGCGATCCGCCATCCGCTCGTCGCCTTTGCCGATGAACCGGGCAACGGCGAGCGCCGCAGCCTCAGTCGCGCGCACCACCTCAAGCGCCAGATTCCGCTCCATCCACTTCTCCCGCTTAGTTCAGGTTGGCAAATCCGCTCCGCCCAAGGAGCGCTTCGATTAATCTGAATCCACGATCGACTCTTATTCCCGTCTTTGCACCATCGCCTTCCGTGTAACGCCGCGTCTGCCCGTCTGACCGCGCAAAGTCTGCCGCCGTCATCACTGCGAACGGCACCGCTTCGCCGGAGTGAGTCTTGAGCTTGGAGGGCGTTGCATGATCGGGCATGAGCAAAATTGCAAAGTCGCCCATCGCAGCGAGTCCTTGTACCATCGGACCGATGATCAGCTCGTCGATCTTTTCGATCGCTTCGGTTTTCAGATCGGCGCGGCCCATGTGCCCAGCTTCGTCGGGCGCTTCGATATGCAGCAGCAGGAAATCGCGCTTGCGGAGCGCGTCGAGTCCGTATCGGCCCTTGGCGGCATAGTCGGTGTCGAGAAACCCGGTCGCGCCGGGAACCTTGATCAGTTCGAGGCCGGCGAGCCGTCCGATTCCATTTACCAGATCAACCGCGGAGATCACCGAACCTTCGAGGCCGAAACGATCCTTCAGCGTCGGCACGTCGGGTCGCGTGCCCTGCCCCCAAAACCAAACTGAATTCGCCTCGGCCAGACCGCGCTCGCGCCGCGCCCGATTCACCGGATGCCGCGCCAGAATGGAGGCGGCGCGCGTCATCAGATCGCGCAAGCGCTGCGCGCCCTCGCCTTCCGGAAGATGAGATTCGATTTCCTTGCCTGTTATGTCATGCGGCGGTGTCAGCGTGGTCCTGGCCGTTCCGTTTCGCCACACCATCAGATGCCGGTAGCTGACCCCATTGAACAGTTCGACTCCATCGCCCGCCAGTTCACGCCGAAGGTCGGCGACTATCTGCGCGGCTTCATCACTTGTGATATGGCCGGCGGTGAAATCGTGCATCACCTGCGCATTGCCGCCCGGCAAAGGCTGGAGCGACACCAGGTTCATACGGAACACGACGTCGCCGGGACCCATCGCAATTCCCTGGCTGGCGGCCTCGATAGGGGCGCGGCCGGTGTGATAGCGGCGCGGATCGTAGCCCATCATCGTCATCGTGCCGACGTCGCTGCCTGAGGGCATGCCCTCGGGAATGGTCGCGACCAGCCCCAAGGTGCCGCGCGTCGCAAGCAGGTCCATATTAGGCTTGCGCGCGGCTTCGAGCGGAGTCTTGCCGCCCAATTCATCGCAGGGCCAGTCTGCCATTCCGTCGCCATGAATGATCACGTATTTCATGTGCGCAAGCTTCAGTCGTCCAGAATCTTCATTACCTTTGCGATGTCCGGCTCGACCACAATCGTGTTGCTCAGGTTCTTGAGCGCCGTGTCGGGGTCCTTGAGCCCGTGGCCGGTGAGTGTGCAGACGCATACCGAACCCGGGCGGATGCCGCCGGTCGCGCCGAACTTGAGCAGGCCTGCCACTGACGCCGCCGATGCAGGCTCGGCGAACACGCCGCCCAACGCGATCAAGCGGTACGCCGCGAGAATTTCCGCATCGCTAACCATATCGATGATGCCGCTGGATTCATCGCGCGCGCCGGTCGCGCCTTTCCAACTCGCCGGATTGCCGATTTTGATCGCTGTGGCGACAGTGTGCGGATCGTCAATCGGATGCCCGATAACGATCGGCGCCGACTCTTCGGCTTGATATCCCATCATCTTGGGAAGCCGCGCGGAAAGCCCTTCCGATAGGTATTCCTGGTAACCGGCCCAATAGGCGGTGATGTTGCCGGCATTCCCCACCGGTAGAAAATGATGCGTGGGCGCATCGCCGAGCTGATCGCAAATTTCAAACGCGGCCGTTTTCTGGCCTGCGATTCGATCGGGATTGACGCTGTTGACCAGCCGAATGCGGACCGGGTCGCGCTCCGCCACGTCGCGTACGACTTTCAAGCAGATATCGAAGTTGCCGATGATCTCCAGGACCCGCGCGCCATGCATGACCGATTGCGAAAGCTTGCCCACCGCGACCGATCCCTTGGGGATTAGAACATAGGCCTTCAGACCCGCGCGGCCTGCGTATGCCGCCGCCGACGCTGCGGTGTTGCCGGTCGAAGCGCAGATGACGGCGCGCGCGCCTTCGCCCACCGCCTTCGAGATAGCCAGGGTCATCCCGCGGTCCTTGAAAGAGCCGGTCGGGTTGACGCCCTCAAACTTCAAGTAAACCTTTATGTCTGGTCCGAGCCGCTCGCCAAGCTGCGGCGCATCGATAAGCGGCGTGTTGCCCTCGTTCAGCGTGATAATCGGCGTGTCGTCATCGACTGGCAGGAAGCGCCGGTAGTGCTCGATGACGCCTGGCCATCGGGTGAGCCGCTGCTTGGCGTCGTGCTTCTGGCTCGGCATCGGCTACAAATTCTCCTCGATGCGAATGAAGGCTGGATTCGCGTCGACCATCTTGAGGCGGCGGATCTGGCTGAGCGCCCGCTTCAGATTGCGCTCAGGCGTATCGTGCGTCCGCATGATGACCGGCACCGTTTTTTCCGCCCCCCTATCTTTCTGGATCACGGACGCGATAGAGATTCCGTTCCGCCCCAGAATCGATGCGATCGCGCCCAACACACCCGGTTTATCGCGCGCCATGAATCGCAGGTAATACTCGCATACCACGTCGTCGATCGGCTTTACATGGGCGCGCCGCACGTGCTCCACCGGAAGGCCCAGCGCAAGCGAACGTCCCGGGGCGCCGGCGATCCGTTCGCGCGCAATTTCCAGAACGTCGGCCATGACCGCGGTCGCCGTCGGCATCTGGCCCGCGCCCAGGCCCCAGTACATCGTCGACCCCAACGCCTCGCCATGAATGTAGATTGCGTTGAAAGCGCCGCCGACACCGGACAATAGATGCTGTGTTGCGATCATCGTGGGATGAACCCGCGCCTCGATCGCGCCGCTGTCTTCCTTGGCGATCGCCAGCAGCTTGACCGTGTAGCCGAGCTGCCGCGCGTACGCGATATCGTCCTGCGTGATACGCGTGATGCCTTCGGTGTAGACCTGCTCGGGTTTCAGCAGCACTCCGAACGCAAGGCTTACCAGCAGGCAGAGCTTGTGTGCGGCATCGTGGCCTTCGATATCCAGCGTGGGGTCCGGCTCGGCAATGCCGCTGCGCTGCGCATCCGCCAGCGCACTTTTGAACTCGACGCCATGCTCGCTCATCGTGGTGAGAATCGAATTGCAGGTACCGTTGACGATCCCGTAGACGGCGCGCTGGCGATCGCCGGCCAAAGCCTGGCGAAGCGTGCGAATAATCGGGACACCGCCGCCGACGCTCGCCTCGAAGCCGACGGCCAGTCCGTAACGCGCGGCGGCCTTGAAGATTTCCGCGCCATGCTCGGCCAGCAACGCCTTGTTGCCCGTGACGACATCCTTGCCCGCCGCGAGCGCTTTCAGGATCAACGCGCGCGCCGGCTGATGGCCCCCGAAGAGCTCGACGACAATGTCGATGTCGGGTCGTTCGACCAGTGCCGCGCTGTCGCGCGTGATCAGCTTTGGCGTGATGCCGAGCGAGCGATCGGGCTTGAGGCTGCGGTCGGCGATAGCGGCCAGTTCCAGGGGCCGGCCGAGTTTGCGCGCGTACTCAGATGCATTGCGCCGCAGCAGCTTCACCACGCCGCCGCCGACGGTGCCGCATCCGAGCAGGGCAATCCTTACCGGTTTCAATATCCCACCGCGGTTTGGCGTTCAGGTGAGTGCGCCCCGTTTCAGGAAGCAGCGCGGCGCGGACGCTGCGACTCCAGTCGTGAGAGCGCGTGGCGGATGCCGCGGATCGCCTGGCGGGTGCGGTGCTCATTCTCGATAAGCGCGAAGCGCACAAAGCCGTCGCCATCGGCGCCGAAGCCAACGCCCGGCGACACTGCGATCTTCGCCTCCGCAATCAGGAACTTGGCGAACTCCATTGAACCCATCGCACGGAACGGTTCCGGAATCGGTGCCCACACGAACATCGTCGCCTTGGGCTTCTCTACCGGCCATCCGGCCCGATTCAGTCCCTCTACCAGCACGTCGCGCCTGCTCTTGTAGGTCTGGTTGATCTCGGCGACGCATTCCTGCGGTCCGTTCAAGGCCGCGATCGCCGCGACCTGCACGGGCGCGAACATCCCGTAGTCAAGGTACGACTTGAGGCGCGCGAGCGCGCCGATCATCTCGCGGTTTCCGACCGCGAATCCTACCCGCCATCCGGGCATGTTGTAGCTCTTCGAGAGACTGAAGAACTCGACGCCGATATCCTTGGCGCCTTCGACCTGCATGAACGACGGCGCCTTGTAGCCGTCGAAGCACAGGTCCGCGTATGCGAAATCGTGCGCGACCATAATCTCGTTTTCGCGCGCGAAGTCCGCCACCCGCTTCATGAACCGCAAATCCACCGTGGCGGTGGTCGGGTTATGCGGGAAATTCATGATCAGGAACTTGGGCCGCGGCCAGGTGCGGCTGACGATCGAGGTCAGCTCGTCGTAAAATTCCTCGCCGCTCGCACGCAGCGGCACGCTCTGCACCTGCGCGCCCGCAATGATGCATCCGTATTGATGAATCGGGTACGTGGGAGTGGGAGCGAGTACCACGTCGCCCTGATCCAGAATCGCGAGTGCAAGGTGAGCGATTCCTTCCTTGGAGCCAATCGTGACGATCGCCTCCGAGTCCGGATCGAGATCGACGCCGTAGCGGCGCTGGTACCAATCTGTTATCGCCAGGCGCAGCTTGTAAACGCCGCGCGAGACCGAGTAGCGATGGTTCGGCGGCTTGGTCGCGGCTTCGACCAGCTTGGCGACAATATGGGGCGGCGTAGCTTCATCGGGATTTCCCATCCCGAAGTCGATGACGTCCTCGCCGGCGCGCCGCGCCTTGAGGCACAACTCGCCGATCGCGTTGAAGACATAGGGCGGCAGCCGCTTTATTCGGGGAAAATCCATCGTCCTTGAACGTCCATTTGTGGGGCGCGTCGCCTGCGCCACGTTAGCTAATAGTTTTAACGGACGGTCAGCGCCGTCGCCAGTAGGCTACTCAGGCCCCTCGCTCGCTTGGTTGCGGGCGAGGGTGAGGGTTCTGCGTCCTCACGTCTGAGTCCGTTTTCCATCCTCGCAACATTCTGGAGTTCACTCGCTCTACCCGGAAAAAGAGAGCCAGCACCCTCACCCTGCCCTCTCCCGCAACTGAGCGGGCGACGGACAAACGTCAGCCTCTAATCGATAGTGGAGGCGGCGCCGAACGGTATGGCGGACCGCGACCGCATCGACCAGTAAATCGGCGCGGCGAGCAGCGAAATAAGCCCCGCGATCTGCCATGCGAACGGGATCCCCGAGGTGTCCGCGATCGCGCCACCGGCCAGCAGTCCGATTGAGCCGCCCATCGTTTGAAACGTGCTGCTGAACGAAAGCAACGTGGCGCGCTGGCTCGATTCGATCTGCTCGTTGAACCAGCTCTGCACGAGCGGCTGCATCGCGCCCGTCGCCAGGTTCATCACGAACAGCACGCCCAATGCCAAAAACGGGCGATGCGCGAATACTCCGGCCACGAACAGCATCGCGCTCGCCACGATGATCAACATGCTGACGCGGCCCGCGCGCGCGTACTCGTCGCCGGCGATACGAATCATCACCTCGGCGCCAATCATCCGAGCGAGCGTCAAGCCGCAGAAAATCCAGCCGATGATCCAGACGCCGACGTTGAAGCGCTCGTTGAACATGAGCGGCCATTCGATCCAATACGGCGCCCACGCCGCGAAGGTTATTGCGCCGGCAAGGCTCAGCCACAAAACCACCTCGGTCTTGAGGCCCAGCTGAATTCCCTCGCGCATCTGCTGCGCGACGTGGACCGGCATCCCTCGCAGTTTGATCTCCGTGGCACGCGGCTTTTCGTCGCGCATCAGGACCGCGCCGCCAACGCCCGCGATCAGGTACCCCACTGCGCCGAGAATCCACGGCCAGGCGATGTTGAAGTCCGCGACATAGGTGCCAATCAACGCCGAGGCCATGAAGCCCGCGCTGGAGAGCTGCGAGATTCGCGAGAACAGGCGATCTTTCACGTCGTCGTAGCCGGCGTCATCAAGCGCGTCGACACCCCACGCATCGATGGCGCCGTTGCAAAAGGTCGTGCCGATGCCGTCGATGCTCTCCGCGATCAGAAACACGTAATAATGATGCGCGAAAAAATAGACCATGAACGCCGTGACCCGGAGCGCCGTGCCGGCCATGAAAGAGCGGCGGCGCCCGAGCGCATCGGCGAACGCTCCCGTCGGCACATCGGTGAAAAACAGAACGATGAAATAGGTCGCGAGGACCGAATTAATCTGGAATTGATTCAGGCCTCGCGAGTGCAGAAAAATCGGATAGACGCCAAACAGGAACCCGCCCGCGAACGCATAAATCCACCACACCGCGTAGTAGCGGCGGATGATCCCCCGAATGGTCAACTCTTGCCGTGATTTGATTACTGCTCCCATCGCACCGCACGCCTTTAGCGATGCTCCCATCGAGCATCGCGCCACAAAGAAAAAGCCCCGGGGCTCCGTGGCCCCAGGGCTTTTTCAAGCCAGGTATCGGAGTCGTCTCAACTCATGGAGAAACCGCGCTTTCCACGCGGCGGTTGGGCTACGAAACTTGGCATGGGTCGGAGATTAGCCGCACGATCGCGGCGGGTCAAGGTCATCTAATGAGTCTGTGTTAGTTCAGCGATTATGTCCGCCTATAACGGTGCAGCAATTATGTCCGCCCTTGGAGTTAAGGTTGTAGCACAGCAGCTTTCTGTCCGGCTCTCCTATTGCGGTCCGGAGAGCCGGA
>Ga0074044_10000286_pt1 | contig 50431 bp, 50 predicted proteins | sample BogForMeECP23OM1_FD_94443 | JGI IMG/M metagenome (GOLD analysis project Ga0074044, IMG submission 94443) | Bog forest soil microbial communities from Calvert Island, British Columbia, Canada - Bog Forest MetaG ECP23OM1 | ecosystem: Environmental > Terrestrial > Soil > Wetlands ...
GCGCGGCGTGATTGTCTATATGCGGCAGGAAGGCCGCGGCATCGGCCTCGCGCCGAAAATCAAGGCCTACAAATTGCAGGAGCAGGGCTACGACACCGTTGAGGCGAACCAAAAGCTCGGCTACGACATGGATTTGCGCGAATACGGCCTCGGCGCGCAAATCCTCGTGGACCTGGGGTTGAAAACCATCCGGCTGCTGACGAACAATCCAAAAAAAATTGTCGGGCTGGAGGGTTACGGACTGAAAATTGTCGAGCAAGTGCCGATTCGCGTGAAACCCAATCCGCACAACGAACGCTATTTGAAGGCGAAGCGGGAGAAGATGGGACATCTTTTGTGAGCGACAAGAAATATGGGGTTCAGCGAGATAGACATTTTAAGCCACATCATATTTTGATCGGTGCGGCTAGCGTACTCGAATTATTTTATCCCAAATTGTCCGCCGATGAAGCGAATGAATTGTATTCCGACGGCTTCAGCGGAAGCATTTCAGTATGTTAAAATCCGTCAAAACCAAAACGGCTCGCGCCAGCGGCGGCACATTGCACTCGTCGCGTCATTTTGTGAGGGACGGCGTGTCGCCGTCCTGGAATAACAAACCCAAGCTCCGTGGGAGCGACATTAAAAAAACATGCCGCTCCCACGGAGTTTGGGTTCTTGAACAAGACACGGCCACAAATATGACGCGCCTACGGCGCTGGTTGCCGCGCTCCGCGACCTGATCGGGAACACGCGATCTTCATTTTTAGCAGTTCCAGTTAACATGGGCACAGTTTGATATGCCTTTGGGAAAAGCGCCGGAAGACGAAATGTCCGCGAGATTTCCACACGAACCTTTGTGCGCCAATGACAATTTAAACTGCTTTATTTTTCACTTTGGCGTTGTCCCGGTCGGTGCTCCTTTGTCATAACAAGGACAAATAAAAAACAAATAATGTGGATTGCGTTTGCTGGAGTGGATTAACATTATGGCGAGTAACAAAAGAAAGTAGAACGATTATGCGCTCAATATTCCCAAACAAACGACGGGTTGTTTTGGCCGGCGCCCTGGCGCTGGTCTGCGTGTGCCTCAACGTGGTTCTGGCTCATGCCGAACCGGAAAAGAAAACCGACCAGAAGCCGGCGCCGAAGAAACTCACCGGTGCCGAGTTATACGCCATCAATTGCAACCGCTGCCACCCGGAGCGGTATGCCACCGAGTTCACCTCGGCCCAGTGGAAGACCATCGTCACGCACATGCGCGTGCGGGCCAATCTCCCCGCAGCGCAGGCGAAGCAAATCCTCAAATTTCTCCAGGAAGACGCTGGAAACTAAATCGGCCCCTAAAAATTTTTACCCATGAAAATATCTTCCTTTATTTCAAGCGCGGCGGCTGCGGCTTGCGCGTTGGGCGTGGCCTTGACTCCGCGCGCGGCGGCGATGATCAGCGATGAAGATTTCAATGCGTTGAAAAGCATGGTCACCAACCAGGACCAGCGGATTGGCCAGTTGGAAAAACTGCATGAACAGGATCAGCGAACGCACCAACAGGACCAGCAGACCATCCAACAGTTGCAACAGCGGTTGGGCGAAACGCAAACGCTGGCCACCAACGCGGAGCAAAAAGCCGAGGCGGCGGCCAAAATTCAGCCGGTTTATCCGGTCCCCAGCGGCGCCCTGAGCGCGTTGCACAACTTCACGATGGCGGGCGACGCCGAGGTCCAATTTGGGCAGGCCCAAGGGCAGCACAGCACTTTTTCGCTGGCTGATTTTGCGCCGATTTTTCTGTTTCGCGCGAACGACAACATTTTGTTTGAGGCCGGTTTCGATGTGACACTGCAAAATAATACCGGCCCGAACGGCCATCCCAATGGCAGCTCGACCTCGGTCAGCATGAGTTTCGGCCAGTTGGATTATCTGCTAAACGATTACGTGACGGTCGTAGCAGGGTACATGCTTATGCCGTTGGGTACCTATCAAGAACGCGGGGCGGGCTGGCTCAACAAGATACCGGATGACCCGTTGCCGGTTGATAATTTATTGCCGGGCAGCGGTGTGGGCGCCCAGTTGCGGGGCTCTGTGCCGATCGGGCAAGCGGGTCAGATGCTCACCTATTCTGTTTATGGCGTTAACGGGCCGTCGTCAACGGACGGGACCGCCGACGCCGGGTCGCTGGATCTGGGCGGCAATGTGGGCGGGGATGCAGTTAATTCACCGAATCTTAACGGCAATCCCAGCGGCGGCGGGCGCATCGGATGGTTTTACCCTTGGAAAGCTCATTATGATGTTGAACTGGGTGTTTCGGGTCAGTCGGGCACCTGGTCAGGAAATTATCTATGGTCGGCTCTCGTGGTGGATGCCGCCGTTCATATCAGTCCCTACTTTGAGGTGAAGGGTGAATACATCAATACCTGGGAGCAAACTGATAATCAGGGAACCATCCAACCGCAAGGCTGGTGGATTCAGACGAGCTATAAACTGGCGGGCCTGAATCTGGATGCGCCCGTCATAAATGATCTTGAACTGGTTGGGCGCTATGACACGGTCAATGACGCGATGGGATCTACCACCGATCGCTATACCACCGGCTTTGTTTATTACCTCACGAACACGCTGCTGTTGGAAGGTGATTACGAATGGCTGATCAACCATGGTCTCAATGCCAATGGGTTGCCCTCCAGCCAGTTTATAGTTCAGCTCTCGTACGGATTTTAAATGAAAAAAACTCCAATTATAACCATGACCACCAAATTCACCACCGTGCTCCTCGGTGTGGCTGCGCTCACCTTGTCGGCGGGCCTGGCGCGCGCGGAGGATCAGCTTGACCCTGAAACCAGGGCGCGAGTCGATCGGTTTGAAAAAGGCCCGGCCACCATTGATGTCTCCAAATACCCGGATGGCATCAAGGACAACTACGAAGTGTTCAGCACGAAATGCACGCAATGCCACAAGCTGAGCCGGCCAATCAACTCCGACTACGCCACGCCCGACGAGTGGTCGCGCTACATCAAACGGATGATGCACAAGCCCGGTTCGGGCATCAGCAACGCCGACGGCAAGAAAATCTACGAGTTCCTCGTCTATGACTCCAGCATCCGCAAGAAGGCGATGCTCGACGACAAACTCGCGAAAGCCACGCCCCAGGAAAAGACCGACGCCGAAGCCAAGATCAAGGAAGTCCGCGACAAGTACGATTCGAAGTAGTCCGCCGACCGAACTGGAATGCCCACGACCTATCCAGTCGAACTGCCGGATGTGAATTATTTCACCCGGCAGGTCCTTTGCCGCGAAGGTTGTCCGGTGCGGACGGATTCCGGCGGCTACGTGCAAGCCATCGCCGAGGGACGTTACGAGGACGCCTACGTCATCGCCCGCACGCCCAATCCTTTTGCCTCCATCTGCGGTCGCGTTTGCGCCGCGCCGTGCGAGGCGAAATGCCGGCGCGGCGCGCTCGATGCCTCCGTGTCAATCCGCGCGTTGAAACGGTTCGTCTGTGAAAAGTTCGGTGTCGAGTCGGACCACTTCGACCTCGGCCGCGTCTATCCCGAACTGCGCGACCCGCGCCGTCCCGCAATGCGGGACATCGGCGGCGGACGCAAAGTGGCCATCGTTGGGGCTGGTCCGGCGGGTCTGTCCTGCGCGCACGAACTGGCATTGATGGGATTCTCTCCGACGGTGTTCGAGGCGCACAATCTGGCGGGTGGGATGCTGGTGCTCGGCGTGCCCGAATACCGGTTGCCGCGCGAGATTATCCGGGCGGAAATCGCCGCGATCGAATCGCTCGGCGTCGAGATTCGTCTGAACACCCGATTGGGCAAGGACTTTGCCTTTTCAGACCTGAAACAACAGGGTTACGAAGCGGTCTTTCTCGGCATCGGCGCGCACAAAAGCCGCGAGCTGTCCATCGAGGGCGTGCAACTCGACGGCGTGCTGCGCGCGATTGATTTCCTGCTGAACGTCAATCTCGGTTATCGTGTGACCCTCGGCCGCAAAGTGGTCGTCATCGGCGGCGGCAACGTCGCTTTCGACGTGGCGCGCTCGGTCGTCCGCCAGACGGAGAAGTTTGCGGGGATGAGCGAGGCGGAATTGCGTGAGGCGCTGCACCAGGCCGCGTCTGCGCTGGAACAATTGACCGCGCGCGAACCGGAAGCGCCCGACGAGGTGCGCCTCGCTTTGGACGTCGCTCGGGAAGCCATCCGCAAAGGCGTGCCCGAAGTTCACATGTATTGCCTGGAGAGCCTCGACGAAATCCCGGCAGCGCGCGAGGAGATCGAGGAGGCGGAAAAGGAAGGCATCCGGCTTCACACGCGTTTCGGTCCAAAACGCATCGTCGGCAGCGATGGCAAAGTCTCGGGCATCGAACTGATCAAGGCCAGCCGTGTCTTCGACGAGAACCGCCGGTTCAATCCGCAATTCATCGAAGGCAGCGAAGAAACCGTGAATTGCGACACCGTCGTTCTCGCCATCGGCCAGTCGGCAGACCTTGCCTGGATTCGTCCCGAAGATAATTTGAAGGTGACGCCGCGCGGAGCGTTGCAAACCGATCCGGCGACGATGGCCACATCGCGTCCCGATGTGTTCGCGGGCGGTGACGTGGCGTTCGGGCCGCGAATCATCATCACCGCGGTCGCCGAAGGCAAGAAGGCGGCGAATTCCATCGCAAAATTCCTCACGGGCTGCGTGTCCGCGGAGCCACGCCAGGCGCGCGTGACGATTTACAACACGCTCCAGTATCGGATGAAGCCCGATTACGAAAAGTTTGTCCGCCGTCCGCCGCCGACGCTGCCGCTGGACCGGCGCATCGGGATCGCCGAGGTGGAAAAAGATTATCCCGAACCCGACGCGCGGCTGCAGGCCGATCGCTGCTTGAAGTGTCACGTCGGTCCGGTGTTCAACGGCGACGAGTGCATCCTCTGCGGTGGTTGCGCCGATGTCTGCCCTGAATACTGCCTGCGGCTGGTGGACGCCGCCGACCTGCGCGGCGACGAAAAGTTGCAGGGCGCGTTCCTCGCGCGTTACGGGCGCGTGCCCGAACGCGGCGAGCAGGGCGCAATCATCAAGGACGAAACCCGCTGCATCCGCTGCGGCCTGTGCGCCGCCCGCTGTCCCACCGGCGCGATCACCATGGAACGCGTGGAACTGATGCCCGCCTGAGCCGAAAATCCGAAATCCGAATGTCGAAATCCGAAAGAAATCCGAAATCCGAAGCCCGAACAGCGGAGCGCAGGCTTCAGCACACTTCAAGCGCCGTTGGCCTTCGGACGCCAAGGCAGCCTGAAGGCTGCGCTCCGGGAGCGGCAGGTTTCGGATTTCGGGCTTCGGGCTTCCTCTCGCCGCGCTGTCGCGCCGCCGCAGCGGGTCGGATTTCGGATTTCGGATTTCGGATTTCAGTATGAATCATTCCCCTTCCAACAAGGACAATCAGAATGTTTCCCGGCGCAGTTTTTTCCAGCTTACGCTGGGCTGGCTCGCCAGCACCTTCGCGGTGACGGCGGCGGCGGCGGGAGCCGTGCGCTTTCTCGTGCCAAACGTGCTGTACGAGCCGAGCCTGCGCTTCAAGGCTGGCAAACCCGACGATTACCCCGACGGTTCCGTGACATTCATGGAAGCTGAGCGGGTCTTCCTTGTGCGTCAGGGCAACACGTTCCGCTGTCTCTCGGCGATCTGCACGCACCTCGGCTGCACGGTCAACCGTGCCGACCACGGCTACCATTGCCCGTGCCACGGCAGCGTGTTCAACGACCAGGGCAATGTCGTCAGCGGCCCGGCCCCGCGCGGATTGGAATGGTTTCAGGTAACGCTGAGCAAGGACGACCGGCTGGTAGTGGACAAAAACCAGCGCGTGGCCGCGGACAAATACCTTGTTTTGTGAACGCGCCTTTGCCCAAACGAATCTGGCAGTGGTTCACGCGCACGCGCGTCGGGCGCTCGATCTTCCGGATTGGCCTGCCGGAGAGCAACCTGGAGCGGTCGCAGGTGATGGTCTCCAGCTTTTTGCTGCACGTGCAGCCGGCGAAGGTCAACCGCCATTCGCTGCGCGCCTCCTATTCGCTCGGCCTGGGCCTGATTTCGCTTTACCTGTTCCTGATCCTGATCGTCACCGGCGTGTTGCTCATGTTCTATTACGTGCCCAGCACCGAGAAGGCGTACGACATCATGAAGGATTTGCAGTATGTCGTCTCCGCCGGCCTGGTCATCCGCAACATGCACCGCTGGGCGGCGCACCTGATGGTGCTGTTCGTGCTGCTGCACATGTGCCGCGTGTTTTACACCGGCGCCTACAAACGCCCGCGCGAGTTCAACTGGGTGCTCGGCGTCGGACTGTTTTTGCTGACCCTGGGGCTGAGCTTCACCGGCTATTTGCTGCCCTGGGACCAGCTCGCGTTCTGGGCGATCACCGTCGGCACGAACATCGCCGGCTACGCGCCGATCATCGGTCCCAAGTTGAAATATCTGCTGCTGGGCGGAAACGTGGTCGGACAGGAGGCGCTGACACGGTTTTACGCCCTGCATGTGATCGTGCTGCCGGCGGTGGCGTTTTTCATGGTGGCCATCCATCTCTGGCGCGTGCGCAAGGACGGCGGGTTGTCGCGTCCCGACGAACCGGGTGACATTGTCCAGCAGGTCGAACTCAAGCAATTGCCGACGAACAAGACTTATGGCCTGATGGAACTCGCGCGCGGTACAACGCCACAGGTTGGCAAGAACCCGGAAGACGAGGTGTTTTCCTGGCCGCACCTGGTTTTCCGCGAGCTGCTGCTGTTCCTGCTGGTCACGGCGGTGGTTCTGTTCCTGGCGATTTTCTGGAACGCGCCGCTGGAGGAACTCGCCAACCCGATTCATCCGCCGAATCCCGCGAAAGCGCCGTGGTATTTTCTCGGCCTGCAGGAACTGGTCAGCTACTCGGCGTTTTGGGGCGGTGTGGTGGTGCCCGGTTTGCTCGTGGCGGCACTGATGCTGTTGCCCTACCTGGACCGCCAGCGCCAGGGTGTCGGCCGCTGGTTCGCCCGCGAACGCGTGGTCGCCAACACGATTTTCACCGTCTGCCTGGTGACGGCCATCGTGCTGACGATCATCGGCACGTCGTTCCGCGGCCCGAACTGGGGCTGGGTGGTGCCTTGGGAGCAACCGCCGGCAATCACGGAGGGCCACTGACATGAACGACCTCTCCGTCCGCAAATTCTACGGCTGGTTCACCGCGCTCGGTCTTCTGGTCGGCGTTCTGGTCGTCATCGGTTATTACCGGGACGAGTACCGCGAGTGGAAGAATTATCAGCACAAATTCATCCAGGAGGAAATCCGCCGCGCCTCGACGCCGCAACAGCGGGCGCTGGCCGAACAAACGCCGGTGCAAATCCGTCAGATCCTCCTGCCCGACCTCAACCGCGTGGACCGCTGCACCACGTGCCATCTCGCGGTGGAAGACCCGAGCTACGGCGGCTATCCGCAACCGCTCGCCTATCATCCGTTGCACGAGCAACACCCGTTCGAGCGATTTGGCTGCACCATCTGCCATCGCGGGCAGGGCCGCGCCACGACCACCACCGATGCGCACGGCAATGTGCCGCACTGGGACCAGCCGATGTTGCCGCTGCAATACATCCAGGCCTCCTGCGGCCAATGCCACGAGGCCGCCGACAATCCCGCCGCGCCCGAATTGGCGCGCGGCCAGCAGGTGTTCGAGGATAGCGGTTGCCGCGGCTGTCACAAACTCGGCGGCGCCGGTGGCGTCCTCGGGCCGGAACTCGACCGGGTTGGCGCCCGCCGTTCGCCGGAATGGCTGAAAAAACATTTCCTCGCGCCCGCATCGGTCACGCCCAGCTCCGCAATGCCGCCGCAAAAATTTTCCGAGACCAACCTCGAGTCGATCATCCTTTTCATGCTCAGCCAGACCGGCGAGTCGGCGCCCGGCTACTACGCTTCCATGCGGGTCATCCCCAGCGCCAGTGAAGGACAGCGAATGTTCCAGCAGAAAGGATGCATCGGTTGCCACTCCATCGGCGACCAGGGCGGCAAAGTCGGCCCGGCGCTGGACGACGTTGGCCTGCGGCGCCCGCCCGAGTGGATGATGCAGCACTTCCGTGATCCGCAAACCGTCACTCCGGGCACGGTCATGCCGCGGTTTGGTTTTACCGAGACCGAAGCCCGCGCATTGACGGATTTCCTGGTGCACTTGCGCGATCAGAAGGTGGCGTTGAGCCTTCCGTCGCTGATGAGCCCGGTTGAGCGGGGACGGGAAATCTTCCGCAAATACGGTTGCGCCGGCTGTCACGGCGCCGACGCCAAAGGCGGCGTGCCCAATCCCAACGCCAAGACCGCCGAGCAGGTGCCCGGTCTGATCTACGTGGCCGACGGCTACACCAAAGACGAACTGAAAATGCGCATCCTCAAAGGCCAGCGCGAAATCCCGGCACTCGATGCGAAACGTCCGCCGCCCCCGCTTTTCATGGCTGCCTGGGCCGGCATCATCAAGGATTCCGAGCTGGACGACCTGGTCGCTTATCTCTTCAGCTTGAAGCCCAAGGAAGAAAATCCGGGTTTTTAGCTGCCGACGGCGGTCTTCAGCGGCAACGTTGAAAAACGGCTGGCATCCGCCGGGACAAGCGCGTAAGTTGGTAGCGTTATGGAAATTGATTATACGGTCCAAATCTGGCGCGAGGGCGGACAGTTCATCGCCCATGCAATGCCGCTGGACGTGGCCAGTTCCGGCCCCACACCGCAAGCCGCCCGCGCCGCGCTGGACGAAGCCGTGCGACTTTTCATCAAAACAGCGGATGAACACGGCACATTGACCGAAGTTTTGGAAGACGCCGGGTACGAACACGATGGCGCGCAGTGGCGCTGTCCCGACTGGGTCTGCTTTGAACGGCATTCCGCGCCGGTGGCGGCTTGAGCGACCATGCCCAAATTCACGCCAGTTGGCTGGAAAACCCTGGAGCGCGTTTTTCTGGCGGCTGGTTTTCAGTTTGCGCGACAGGAAGGCAGCCATCGTTCCTACACCAAGCCGGGCGTCGTGCGTCCGGTCGTGATTCCGACTTACCGCGAAGTGCCTGTTTTCATCATTCGCAACAACCTCAAAACCGCCGGAATTTCCCGCGACGATTATTTCCGGCTTTTGGAACAATGTCGTTAAATTCGTGCATCGGAGTGAAACCCGGCACAATCAGATCAACTCGCGCCCACAGCGACACCCGGCCATAATCCCACAGTTGTTGACCAATGAATGACGAATTAAAAATCAGCGATTCCCGAACGCCGGAGGCCGAACCGACGGCGGCGCGCTCGCCGATGCCAATCTGGATCATCGTGCTGACGCTTCTGCTGTTGTTTCTTGGCGCGGTGTATTTCGACCATCACAGCGGCTGGTTCGACAAGCAGGTTTATGCGCCTTATACGTCCGCCGACGAAGTGGCATCGTACCAGCCCAAATCCGGCGCAGCTTCGATGCTGACGCATGGCAAGGCGGTCTATGAAACTTATTGCGGCCTGTGCCACGGCAGCGACGGTCTCGGCAAACCCGCCCAGGCACCGCCACTGGCCGGCTCCGAATGGGTCGCCAAGGACATCACGTCGCTGGCACGCATTCCGCTGACTGGTCTCAACGGCCCGATTCAGGTCAAAGGTCGCGATTGGAATCTGTCCATGGCAGCGATGGGCGCGTCGTTGTCGGATGCCGATCTTTCCGCCGTGTTGACCTGCATCCGCGAATCGTGGGGCAACAAAAACGGCGCGGTTTCCGCCGACCAGATAAAAGCCGCGCGGGCAGCCATGAGCGGCAATCCGCCGTCGGCGGCCAGCACGCCAAAGTGACGCGGGCGGCGCGGATTTTCCGGAAGGCAAAATCTTTTGTGTTCACTCGCGCCCCTTCGTGGTTTAATTCCCCGCGATGCTTCGCAAGATTCAGCCAAAAAAAAATCAGTCGCACGGCGGCTCGTTCGCCATTGTCGCGTCGCGCTACAACGCGCGCTACGTGGACGCGATGTTGCGGGCCGCCAAGGCGGAGTTGTGGCGCGCCGATGTATCAAGAATCCAAATCGTCCGCGTCCCGGGCGCGTATGAAATTCCCGTCGTGGCCAAACGGCTGGCGCGGACTGCGCCCGGTTTGTCCGCCATCATCTGTCTGGGCGTGATTTTGCGCGGCCAGACGGTTCACGCCGCGCACATCGGCGAAGCCGTGAATCACGCATTGATGCAAATCCAGCTCGCGCACGAAATTCCCGTCATTCACGAGGTGCTGCTGCTGGAAAACGTCGAGCAGGCGCGCGCGCGCTGTCTGAATCCCAAGCACAATCGCGGCACGGAAGCGGCGCAAGCGGCGATGGCGATGGCGCACGTGGTGGAAAAATTGCGCGGCTGAAAAGCTGGCGGTGGACGGGACCCAATCCGAAGGCCGAGGGGCGAAACCCGAACGAGCCACGCCCTGCGCCGGGGTGTCTACCCCTGGAATTTCGAGCTTCGAATTTCTTTCAGACCTCGGATTTCGGAGTTCGGACTTCTCTTCAACCACCAGCCTGGCTGTTTGCCGGCATCACGATTTCCCGGATGGTCCGCAAATCGCGACCTTGTAAAAATGTTTTGCAAACGACATTGTTCAAAATAGTTGCTGCAAGAGTTGAAAATGGCCGGCCAACAATTTAACTTGGATTCGGAATGCAGATTTGGCAGCATGGTTTGCCAGTAGAAGATGCAAACGCTTAAACACGGAAGGAATAGTGAACTTCTGACATACGCTGCGTCGCGCCCGGCGCGCGCGGAGGCTGTCAACAACCGAAAAAAGCCGCTGAGAGCAAAGAGCCGGCCACTCCCGCTGGCCCTGTTCGACAAAGTCAGGAATTACAAGAGCGCCGCCCAGGTTCGCGCCTTGGGGCTGTACCCTTACTTCCGCACCATTTCCTCGGCGCAGGACAGCGAAGTCATTATTAACGGCAAAAAAGTCCTGATGCTCGGCTCGAACAGTTATCTGGGCCTGACCAATCATCCGAAAATCAAGGAAGCCGCCATAAATGCGGTCGAGAAATACGGAACCGGCTGCGCCGGTTCGCGTTTCCTGAACGGCACACTCGACCTCCACATCGAACTGGAACAGGCGCTCGCCCGGCTGGTGAACAAGGAAGCGGTGTTGCTTTACAGCACCGGTTTTCAGGTCAATCTCGGCGTCATCAGCGCGCTGGTGGGAAAAGGCGATTATGTTCTGGCCGATAAAAGTGATCACGCAAGCATCGTCGAGGGTTGCCGGCTTTCCCCGGGCGAATTTGTCCGGTTCACGCACAAGGACATGGCCGCGCTGGAAAACCGCCTTCAGAAAATTGATCCGGAAGCAGGCAAACTCATCGTCGTGGATGGCGTGTTCAGCATGGAGGGCGACATCATTCAACTGCCGGAAGTTTGTCGTCTCGCCGACCAGTACGGCGCGGCCGTCATGGTGGACGACGCCCACGCCATCGGCGTGCTGGGCCGGAATGGGTCCGGCACTGCAAGCCATTTCGGCCTGACCGACCAGGTGCAACTCATAATGGGCACGTTCAGCAAATCGCTGGCGAGCCTGGGCGGGTTCATCGCCTCCGACGCTGCAACCATTGATTATCTGAAGCACAACTCGCGAGTGCAGATTTTCAGCGCCAGCATGAGCCCCGCCAACACGGCTGCCGCCATGGCCGCAGTTGAGATCATGGTCTCGGAACCTGAGCGCACCGGGCAGCTCTGGCGAAACACCCGGCGCATGAAACAAGGGCTGATTTCACTGGGGTTCGACCTTGGCGCTTCCGAGACACCGATTCTTCCGGTTTACTGTCGGGATTTGATAGTCGCGTTCAAGCTCTGCAAGCGGCTGGAGGAGGAAGGCGTGTTCGTCAACCCGGTGGTGTCGCCGGCGGTGGCGCCGGGCAGCGAGTTGATTCGCATCAGCCTCATGGCTACGCATACGGACCGCCAGATCGATTTCGCGCTGGACAAACTCGGCAAAGCCGGCCGGGAGTTTGGTGTTGTGTGAACGGGGCTGGCCTGTTCCCCGGAACCGGGTTCCCGCCCAACGCGAAGAATTTTTCCGCGGCAAGTCAATGAAGGTTCTTCTTACAGGCGCGAGCGGATTCGTCGGCAGCCACATTTTGGACAGCCTTCGCGCGCACGGCATCCCCACGGCCGTGCTGCTCCGGCCCGCCAGCAACCAGCGTTTCATTAATGCGCACCTGCCGCAGCTCGACGTGTGCATCGGCTCCATCAGTGACCCGCCAAGCCTTGGCGCCGCCATGCAGGACATTACCCATGTCATTCACTGCGCCGGTTGCACCAAGGCGCTGCACCTTTCGGAATTTTACAAAGTCAATCACCTGGGCACGCGGAATGTCGTCGAGGCGGTCAATCAGCAACAAGGGCGGATTCAACGGCTCGTTCACATTTCCAGCCTGGCTGCTGGTGGACCGGCGGTTCCTGGCAGGCCCGCGCGCGAAGAGGATCCTCCACACCCCGTCTCGGAATACGGCAGGAGCAAACTCGCCGGCGAACAGGAAGTGCGGAACTGCGGGTCGGAACATGTGATTCTTCGGCCGACCGCCGTTTACGGACCCCGCGACGATGCGTTCCTGCCGTTGTTCAAAGCCATCAAAGCGCACATTCTACCGCGCTTCGGCAGTGGCCGGCTGGCGTTGAGCTTCGTTTTCGTAAAGGATCTGGCTGAAACCATCGTGGCCTGTTTGACACACCCGGCAGCCGGCAGAAAAACGTTCTACGCCGCTTCGCCCGAAATCACGAAGGCACACGCACTGACCGACGAAATCGCCTTGCAAATGAAAACGTGGACGCTGACAGTTCCTTTGCCAACTGCCGCGCTGTGGCCCCTGTGTCAAATGCAGGAAGCAATCTCAAGGCTCACTGGCCGGCCGGCCGTGTTAAGCCGGCAGAAATATGCCGAACTGCGCGCGCCGGGTTGGGTGTGCGACCCCGCACGGTTGCGACAGGAACTGGGTCTCGTCTGCGCCACCAGGCTTAAAGACGGAATCGCCGAAACCCTGGCCTGGTATCGGCAGCAGGGATGGCTGTGAGCTGAATGACCAATTTCAAGTGATACCGGAAACCCAAAACCCGAAGGCCGGAAAAGCCCGCCCTGCCGGGTCGGCGCCTTTGCCATCCGCCATCCGCCATCCGCTATTCCGGCACTACGTCTTGATTGACTACGCGACCCAGGGCTACATCGCGGTGGTGGGACTGATCCTCGTGTTCGTTCACAGCCCGCGTGTCCCGTTCTGGCCGTTGCTGCTGATGGCGCACGGAACCGGCCTCGTTTTGGTCCACTTAATGATTCACTTCCACAGCCGGCGCCCTGCCAACCGCCTCTTCGATTTTCTCCGGCACTGCTACCCGATCTTGTTTTACACCGGGTTCTACTGCGAAACCGGCCTGCTCAACCAAATGCTCCACACCGGCTACCTCGACCCGCATTTCCTGCGGCTGGAAAAATGGTTGTTCGGCTGGCAGCCGGGCCTGGAACTCATGGAACGCTTCCCCTCGCGCCTGTTGAGCGAAGTTCTCTACGCCTCCTACTTCTCCTATTATCTGATGGTCGGTGGTGTCGGCCTGACCCTGCTGCTGCGCGACCGGCGGCAGTTTGCGCACTTTGTCTCCGTCGTCTCGTTGGTATTTTACTTTTGCTTCCTGATCTACATTTTCACGCCGGTGGCCGGCCCGCGAATTCTATGCCCCGGCATCGTCGCCGCGCAATTGCCGCCGGATGTGATGCCGGCGACGACACCCGTCACGCCGGAATCAGTCGGGGCCGGTGTGTTTTTCCGGATCATGGCGTGGATTTATGAGCGCTTCGAAACGCCCGGCGCGGCCTTTCCCAGCAGCCACGTCGCCGTCGCCATCTGCACGGTATATTTCTCCTTCCTCTACCTGCGGCCCATTCGCTGGGCGCATCTGACCGTTGCACTCCTGCTTTGCCTTTCCACCGTCTATGGCCGCTACCACTACGTCGTGGATGTGGTGGCCGGCGCGCTGACGGCGGCGTTGCTCATTCCGCTGGGTAATTGGCTCTTCTTCAAGTTCCCGCCGGCGAATTCCGGGTGACGAACGAAAGCCCGCCCGGTTGCAGCCCGGAATTCGCACTTCGACATCCGCTACACTTCCCGCTCATAAATCCGGTAAGTCTTGTATATTTTCCCGCCGAAAACTTCGAGCAACCGTCGCATCATCACGTTGTCTTCGAGAATCCACGAGGCCTCCGCGTCCTTGATACCGGCCTTGATGCCCGTCTTGAAACCCTCCGTGAGCATCACGGCTTCAAAGCCGCGATTGCGATACTTCTCCTTCACGCCCAGCGTAATGACCCGGCACCGTGGCGGGCATTTCCAACCGAGCAGGTAGGGCAGGAAGCCGGGCAGTTTCGGGGTGAGCACGTGTCCGCGCAGCGGCTTGAGCGCCAGGTTGTAATCCGGCAACGCCAGCATGAACCCGACCGGTTCCGCCGGCGTCTCCGCCACCCACACCAGTCCTTCCACCAGGAGCGGCTTCAACCGGGACGCCATGAAATCAATCTCTGCGTCCGTCATCGGCACAAACCCCCAGTTTGCCTGCCACGCGGCATTGTAAACCTCTTTGACCTTGGCCAGGTCCCGCGTGAGCGTGGCCTTGCGCACCGGCGTGAACGTCACTTCGGGATGTCGCTGCCGGGTCTTGTCCGCGATGCGCGCCAGCCGGTCAAGCGGGCACTTCGCGACGTCAATGTGAAATGCCAGCAGGTCCTTGGCCTTGCGAAACCCCTCCGCCGCCACCAGGTCCAGGTAGTAAGCCGGATTGTAGGTCATCATGAAAACCGGCGACGAATCGAAGCCGTCGGCCAGCAGGCCGCACTCGTCGTTCGTCGTCGGATTCATCGGCCCCATCACACGCCGCGCTCCTTGCTGCCGGGCCCAGGCGAACATCGCATCGAACAACTGCCGGCTGACCGCCGCGTCATTCACGCACTCGAAAAAGCCGAAGAACGCGGCGTTGTCCTTCTGTATCCGATTGTGGTTCCGGTCGAGAATGCCTGCGATGCGCCCCACGTCCCGCCCGTCGCGCGTCGCCACCCACAACGCCATTTCCGCGTGCTCGAACAGCGGGTTCTCGTCGGTGAAAACCTTCTTCAAGTCCATCAACAGCGGAGCCACCCAATGCGGGTCATCGCGGTAGATGCCATAACTCATCTTCAAAAAGCGGAGCACCTGCCGCGCGTTGCGCGACAACGGAACGATTTCAGTGTTGTTGCCCATCCTGGATGCAGTCAGCGAACCGGTTCACCGCGAAGCTGCCCGCGAAAAGAGTTTGCGGAAATTCTGGACAAGCCGTCAATGCCGCCGTGACCGGCAATGGAATCGGCCGGGTGCGTTCATCACCCGGAGCGGTGGTGGACGCATCCTTTATAGCGTTTTTGACCGTATAAATGCTTGCCAAGTTCAACATCCTCTTAAACCTTTTGCACAAAATTCGCAACACTACAAAAAAGTTTCGCAAACCACTTGCGGGGTTAATTCGATAACGTTATACTAAAACTTAGAATATTTACTTATGAAGTCTGGTCGTGTTTTGGAAAAGACAGTTTTATTTATAGTCGCCGGCCTGATTGGTGCCGGGTCAATCGCCTCGGCGGCGGACATCACCGGCGTCATCACGCTCAAAGGCACGCCGCCGGCGGAAAAGGAAATCACGCCGCTCATGGAAAACCCGGATTGCGCCAAAATGCACACCACCACGCCCACGACACATTTTTACGTGGTCGGCGCGAAGGGCGAACTGGCCGACGTAGTCGTCTCCTTGAAGGGTGTCACCGGCAAATCCACCGGCGCGAGCGCGCCGCCCGCCGTGCTCGACCAAAAGGGTTGCCTTTACACTCCCACGATTTTGGCGATTCAGACGGGCCAAAAACTCGTCGTCAAAAATTCTGATCCCTGCGTTCACAACGTTCACGCGACGCCAGCCGTGCCGGGCAATCCCGAATCCAACCAGGTGCAGATGCCCGGCGGCGCGGACTTGAACTTTGTGTATGCCCAGCCGGAAATGTTCCTGCGTTTCAAGTGCGATGTGCATCCGTGGATGTTCGCGTGGGTCAGCGTGTTTGACAGCCCTTGCTTTTGCGTCAGCGGTTCGGACGGCAAATTCGTCATCAAAAACGTGCCGCCCGGCAAATACACCGTGGAAGCCGCGCACCGCAAGCTGGGCACCCAGACCCAGGACGTGGAAGTGAAAGACGGCGATGTGACCGCGAACTTTGCCTTTGCAATCAAATAACTTTGCAATTTGGGCGGCCCCGGCACAACGTGTCGCCGGAGACCAAACATTTATGAAGGCAAATGCTGTATCCAAATCGAATCCATGGTTGTATTGGTTTGCCGTGCTGACGGCGTTGGCGACGCTGGCGTTGATTGGCATCGGCGGCCTGGTGACCAGCCACGAGGCCGGCCTGTCCGTGCCCGACTGGCCGACAACCTACGGTTACAACATGTTTCTGTTCCCGATCAATAAATGGCTGGGCGGGATTTTTTACGAGCACTCCCACCGGCTGCTCGCTGCGCTCGTCGGCCTGATGACGACAATTCTCGCCGTCTGGCTCTGGCTCAAGGATTCGCGCCCATGGATGCACTGGCTTGGCGTGGCCGCGTTTCTCCTCGTCGTGGCGCAGGGCGTGCTCGGCGGATTGCGCGTGACCCTGCACATGGATTCGCTGGGCATTTATCACGCGACGATTGCGCAACTGTTTTTCGTGCTGACCTGCGCGATTGCGCTGTTCACCAGCCGGTGGTGGATGAATTTACAAACGGGCAGGACGGGCTCCTCGCCTGGGCGAAGCCTTGCAAAGCCCGGTCCGCAGCCCGCCGACGGCGCGATGGAGACATCGCGCCCTGCCGACAAAAGTTTGCGAACCCTCGTTCTGACAGCCACACTGCTGGTTTTCGTCCAGTTGATCATCGCCGCCGCCATGCGGCATCAGCACGCCGGGCTGGCGATCTCCGACTTCCCGCTCGCCCACGGCAAGTTCTGGCCGGACACAGGCGCCGAAGCCGTCGCGCGCTACAACGCGGAGCGGGTTTCCATCAATGCTGAAAATCCCATCACCGCGTTCCAAATCGAATTGCAAATGGCACATCGCGTCGTGGCGCTGGCGATTTTGATTTGCGTTGGCATAGCGGTGTTTTGTAGCCGCCGATGTCAATCGGCGGAACGGGCGGTTGCTCCGCCGACTCACGTCAGCGGCTACGAGTCAACGGTGGCGGTCCGGCTTTCATTGTTTTGGCTGGGACTGATTCTTTTGCAGGTCGGGCTGGGCGCGGCGACGATTTGGACGAACAAGGCCGCCGACGTGGCGACGGCGCACGTGCTGGTCGGCGCGCTGGTGCTGACGATTGGCGCGTTGTGGTGCGCGATTGCCTTTCGCCAAACTGTGGCGGCGGTCTATGACCGCCGAACGGAAGCCCGGCGCTCACAGAGCGCCGCTACCATTGGCGCGCAACCGGCAGTGACCGCAAACAAATGAGATGAAGGCCACGGCGGAAGTTTTAAGCGCGACAGTCGTCGCGGAAAAAAGTCGGACGGCAGTTTTCGTGGATTTGGTCAAGGCGCGACTGACGACGCTCGTGCTGCTGACGACGCTCGTTGGATTTTACGCCGGCTGGCGCGGCGCGATGAATTTCGCGCTGATGTTTCACGCCCTGGCGGGCACGGCGCTGGTCGCGGCGGGCGCGGCGGCGTTGAACCAGTTGCTGGAATGCGAATACGACGCGAAAATGCGCCGCACGCAAAATCGCCCGCTGCCGTCCGGCCGTTTACAGCCGGCGACGGTGATGATTTTCGGCGGCGTGTGCGCGACCGCGGGTTTGATTTACCTGGCGCTGGCGGTGAACCTCATCACGAGCGTCATTGGGGCGGTCACACTCGTCAGTTACCTGTTCATTTACACGCCGCTGAAGCGGGTGACCTGGCTGAACACGGCCATCGGCGCAATGCCGGGCGCACTGCCGCCGGTGATGGGCTGGACCGCCGCCCGTGGCGAATTGAGCGGTGAAAGCTGGGCGCTGTTTGCCATTCTGGCGTTCTGGCAGATGCCGCACTTTTTTTCGATTGCGTGGATTTACCGCGACGAATACGCGAAGGCTGGTTTCAAAATGCTGCCGGTCGTTGACCCGCACGGCCAGCGCACGGGACAACAAGTCGTGAGCCACACGCTGGCGCTGCTGGTCGTGAGTCTGAGTCCGTTCATTTTCAAAATGACGGGAACAATTTATCTCGCCGGCGCGGTGATTTTGGGCGCGGGTTATTTGTGGTGTGCGATTCAATTTTCGCGGCAACTCCGCTTCGCGCGGGCGGAACTGACCCTGGTGCGCGCGCGGCAATTGTTTCTGGCGTCCATCATTTATCTGCCGCTGCTGCTGGCAGTGATGGTTTTGGACAAGGTGAAATAACATGGAAAAAATGGTTCATACCTTTCCGCCGCATCGCGAGCACGAGGCTGGGCACGGCCCTGAGGATCCTGGGCATCACGAAGACATCGGCTTCTGGCGCCAATACATTTTTTCGACCGACCACAAGGTCATTGGCATCCAATACGGTCTGGGGGCGCTGTGCTTCATGCTGTTCGGTTTTTTCCTGATGCTGCTGATGCGCTGGCAGATGGCGCATCCGGGCCAGCCGGTCCCGACCGTCGGCTGGTTGCTGGAAAAAACCCTCGGCCAGGTCGCAGCCGGGGGCGCCATGTCGGCCGACCTTTACAATTCCTTCGGCGCGATGCACGGAACGATCATGGTGTTTTTGGGAGTCGTGCCGCTGGCGTTCGCGGCGTTCGGCAATTACGTCGTGCCGCTGATGATCGGCGCGCCGGACATGGCGTTTCCCCGCGTGAACATGGCGAGTTACCAGTGCTACGTGCTCGGCGGCATCGTGATGCTGGTGAGCTTTTTCATTCCCGGCGGCGCGGCGCAGGCAGGCTGGACCTCCTATTCGCCGCTGGCGACGTCCATTCCCACGGACGGGCAAATCTTCTGGATCATCGGCATGGCGCTGATCATCACGTCATCGTTGCTCAGCGCGGTGAATTTCATCGCCACCATCATTCAATTGCGCGCGCCGGGCATGACGTGGATGCGGCTGCCGTTTTTTGTCTGGGCGCAGTTCGTGACGGGGTTCCTGCTGCTGCTGGCGTTTCCGCCGCTGGAAGCCGCGGCCATCATGCAATTGATGGACAAGGTGGCGCACACGAGCTTCTTTCTGCCGACAGGACTGGCGATTGGCGGGCAACTGGCCAACGTCAGCGGCGGCGGCAGTCCCCTGCTCTGGCAGCATTTGTTCTGGTTCCTCGGCCACCCGGAAGTGTATGTGCTGATTCTGCCGGCGATGGGCATCGTCTGCGAAATCATCGCCAACAACACACGCAAACCCATCTGGGGTTACAAATCGCTGGTCTATTCGGCGCTGGTGGTCGGGTTTCTGTCGTTCCTGGTCTGGGCGCACCACATGTATCTCACCGGCATGGGCCAGAAAATTGCCACGTTCTTCCAGGCCACGACGATGATCATTTCCATTCCGTCGGTGATCATTCTGACGTGCCTGTTGATTTCGTTGTGGGGCGGTTCGATCCGGTTCAACACGCCGATGCTGTTCGCGCTGGGGTTTCTGCCGATGTTCGGCATGGGCGGCCTGACCGGCCTGCCGCTGGGGCTGGCCCCGAGCGACATTCATCTGCACGACACGTATTATGTCATCGCGCACTTCCACTACGTCGTCGCGCCGGGGACCATCTTCGCGCTGTTCGCGGGAATATATTATTGGTTCCCGAAAATGACCGGACGGCAGATGAATGAATTTTGGGGCCGGGTGCATTTCTGGTGTTCGTTCGTTTTCATGAACGTGGTTTTCCTGCCAATGTTCGCACAGGGCATGAAAGGGATGCTGCGGCGGATGGCCGACGGCGGCGCGAACTACTCTGCCGCGCGCGTGCCCGGGGTGATTGACACCCTGCCGAACTCCATCATGGAACTGCACACGTGGATTCTCTGGGCCGCAATGGCGTTGGGGCTGGCGCAAATCCCGTTCATCATCAATTTGTTCTGGAGCATCGGGCACGGCGAGAAGGTCAAAAGCGACAATCCGTGGCAGTCCACGACACTGGAATGGCAGACGCCCACCCCGCCGCCGCACGGGAATTTTGCCACGCCGCCGCGGATTTATCGCGGCCCCTACGAATACAGCGTGCCAGGCCACGCCAGTGATTTTTTCCCGCAAAACGAGCCGGAAAAATGAAAATCCGAAATCTGAAATCCGAAATCCGAAGACGTGAAATCCATCTTTTCGATTCGAAACCATTGTGTTGCAGCACCGCATGTTTTTCGGTTTTCGGATTTCGAAATTCTTTCGGTTTTCGGTTTTCGGTTTTTTAATATGGACATTCCCTACACCGTTCATCCGCGCCCCGACACCGGCGTTTATAACGCCAAGATGGGCATCTGGTTGTTTCTTGCGTCGGAAGTGATGCTGTTCGGCGGATTGTTTTCCGCCTACGTGCTGCTGCGCGTCGGCGCCGACGAATGGCCGCACGGCTGGCTGAACATCCCCTTGGGCACCGCCAACACGTTCGTGCTCATCACCTCCAGCATCACCACCGTGCTGGCGTGGGTGTCCCTGAAGAACAATCAGTTCAGCCGCTTCAAATTGTTTCACGCCATCACGCTGGCGTGCGCGCTGACTTTCCTCGGAATCAAATCCTTCGAATATCACGACAAATTCACGCACTACGAAATCACACTGGCCAACGGCAAATTCGCCGACGGTCATCTGATCGGGAAATCCAGGGATTTTGACCTCGAAAAAAAGACCGGCAGCGTGACCATTCACGGCTACGAGGTGGCCCAGGAGGTGGAGCTGATAGATTTGCAACGGCCCGAAGCCCGGCACATCCAGCGTGAGGAAATCACCATCCCCGCCGCGGAAATCAAAAGGATGGGAAACTACGGCCCGTGGCACAACACCTACACGGCGATTTATTTCACGTTGACCGGCCTGCACGCCCTGCATGTCATCGGCGGCGCGCTCGTCATCGGCTTTCTCTGGGGGCCAGGCAGCCGCATGTGGAAAACCGACCCGGAACGCTTCACCAACCGCGTCGAGGTGTCCGGCCTGTTCTGGCACTTTGTAGATTTAATTTGGATTTTCCTGTTTCCTGTCTTATATTTACTTTGATAATGAATAACAGTATGACAATGAATAGCGGCCATTCGCCTGAATCAGCGCATTCCGTGCGCGGGTATTTGTTTGTTTATTTTGCGCTGCTGGCGGGAACCGGGCTGACCGTTTGGGCGTCGTTCATTCCGTTTGGCAGCCGCGAAATCAACATTGCCGTCGCGCTGTTGATCGCCGGGGTGAAGGCGTTTTTGGTGGCCGGCTATTTCATGCACCTGATTTCCGAGCGCAAAATGATTTACAACGTGATGGGCTTCACGGCGTTTTTTTTCATCAGCCTGATGTTTTTGACCCTTTACGCGATGCACGATTTTCCACCGACGACCGTCACCCACTGATTATGTCGCTCAAGGCCTTTCATCTGGTTTTCATCACCGCCGCGACCATGCTGGCGTTCGGATTCGGCATCTGGCTGGCAAAAAACTTTTTCGCCGGCGGCGGCGTGGTGAATCTGGTTTCCGCCCTGCTCTCGTTCGGCGCGGGCATCGGATTGATTGTGTATGAGTGTTATTTCCTGAAGAAAACAAAGGATGTGGGATATTTATGAGACAAGGCATGCTTAAAACTGAAATCCGCTCCCTCGATATTTTTAGTGGGATGAGTGTTTACGCTCGCCCTCACCCCGGCCCTCTCCCCCCGGGAGAGGGAGCGCATCGCCACGGTGCTGGACAATTTCTCAATCCTCATTGCAGCCACCGTTTTGGTGTCATTGACCGTGAGACGCACGACAACACGGCACATTGCATGGCTCAAAACGCGGCGAATTATTCTCCCTCTCCTGGGGGAGAGGGCCGGGGTGAGGGCGGACGTTGTTCTTGGTTTCAGAGTCAGACCCTGTCACCAGCTGCAAAATTAATGGCCGGCTTGCTGTTGGGACTGGCGTTTTGCCCGACATCGCTTTGGGCCTGCGCGGCATGCACCGGCAGAACTGATTCGCCGCTGGCGGTGGCCATGAACTGGGGCATCCTCACGCTGCTCGGCGTCGTGCTGACCGTGTTGAGCGGTGTGCTGGTTTTCTTCGTCCACGTCATCCGCAATGAGGAAACGGCGTCCAACAACACGACACCAAAAAATCCCCCCGGCGCATGAAAGAATGGTTTGGTGAAAAAATTCTCGGCCTGCCGCAGCTCGCGTCCACGAACGGACGCGGCGTGGATGATTTGATCATTTACGTCCACTGGCTGATGCTGGCGCTGTTCATCGGCTGGACCATTTATTTCCTGTACGCGCTCCGCCGGTTTCGCAGTTCGCGCCATCCCAAGGCCGATTATCATGGCGTCCGCAGCCACGCCTCGAATTATCTCGAACTCGGGGTTGCCCTCGTCGAAGCGGTGCTGTTGATTTTCGTGGCCGTGCCAATCTGGGCGCGCAACGTGAGCCAATTGCCCTCGCCCGCCGAATCCACCGTCATCCAGGTTGCCGCGCAGCAATTTGCGTGGAACGTCCGTTACGCCGGCCCTGACGGCGTGTTCGGCAAACAAGACATGAAGTTTGTCAGTTCGACCAATGTCTTCGGCGTTGATCCATCCGACCCGAACGGCAAGGACGACATTCAACTGCTCAACGAAATTCATGTGCCCGTCAACAAACCGGTCATCATTTACCTCAGTTCGAAGGACGTGGTTCATTCGTTGAAAATCATCGCCATGCGCGTCTGTCAGGACGCCATTCCCGGCCTGCGCGTTCCGGTCTGGTTCACGCCCACGAAGATTGGGCGTTACCAGATCAATTGCGCCCAGCTTTGCGGCAACGGCCATTCCGCCATGTCCGGCGGTTTTCTCACCGTCGAAAGCCAGGCGGACTTCGACAAATGGTTGAAGTCCAAAAGCGGCGCGGCCACGAGCTTTGAATAACCTACGCGTGCTGAACAAAAACCACGCCGCCAATTCACAATCCCGAAGGGACCATATCAATCAGCCCAAGGTTGTTTCGTCACGCGAAACTACCTTGGGTTATGCGTCCATAATATATCCAACCCCAACGGGGTTGCATCCCCTGTGTGCGGTGATGGATTCAACCCTTTCAGGGTTGTTAAATGGATTGGCTGGTTGCCCAGGGTAGCCGCTTCGCGTCAACCCTGGGCTGAATGATAAAATCCCGTAGGGATTGTTGGATGTCGTGCCCGCGGCCTTGGCTTGCGGCGGCTTTTTTTAAGCGTATAATTCCACCAACCAGCATGGCTGAATCTCCTCAACAACTGCCCCGAACGCTGTGGGTCGGCATCGGCCTGCTCCTCGTCGTGCTTTGCATGGCGTATGCGCTTTCGCTGATGGAATTGAATCGCGCTCATCAACGCGCGTTGCCCGTGCTCGGCCCGGTCGCCGACTTCACGCTCATGAATCAGGACGGCCGGGCAACGACGCTCGCCGACCTGAGCAACCACGTCTGGATCGCCGACATCATTTTCACGCGCTGCGCCGGACCATGCCCCATCATGTCGCAACAAATGAAGTCGCTCCAGGACGCCCTGCCGCAAACGAGCCGGGCCAGACTGGTGACGCTGACGACCGACCCTGATTTTGACACGCCGCCGGTGATGAAAAAATACGGCGAACGTTTTGGCGCGGACTTCAACCGCTGGATGTTTCTCACCGGCTCCAAGGCTGAAATCGCCGGTCTGGCGGGTGACAGCTTGAAATTGAGCGCCGTCCCGGTGAAACCGGAAGAGCGCCGGAACGACGCCGACCTGTTCATTCACAGCACGATTTTTGTTATTGTGGACAGACACGCGCGGCTGCGCGGAGTTTTTGAAACCCAGGGCGACGGCGTGAATTGGACGAACGTTCAGCCGCGCCTCATCACCACCGTGCGCCAACTCGAACGCGAGCGATGACCGTCCACGATTTGCCCGCGGTCAACGCCTCGCTCAACGGTTTGAGCGCGATTTTTCTGACCGCCGGCTACATTTTCATCCGGCGCAAAAATCAGACCGCGCACCGCAACTGCATGGTGGCGGCGTTCGTTACTTCAATTGTTTTTTTGATTTGCTACCTTACCTATCACCTCAACGTCCGGACCGTCACCCCCTTTCGGAATCCCGCGTGGTTCCGCCCGGTTTACCTGGTGATTCTGCTCACGCACACCGTGCTGGCCATCGTCATTGTGCCGCTGATTCTGGTGACGCTGTACCGCGCCTGGCGGCAACGCTTTGACCCGCACAAAAAAATCGCCCGCTGGACGTGGCCGTTGTGGATGTATGTCTCCGTGACCGGCGTGGTGGTCTATCTGCTGCTCTACCGGATTTTTCCGCAGCGTTAGCCCGAACATTTCACACTTCGTTTGGCTCTCATTAGCACCGAGGCTTCAGCCCAGTACAGAACGGCACGGAATAACGTCGAACCGTTTCAACGGTTTGCCAGGCTGCGCCAAAGCCGTTGAAACGGCTTCGTCTTCACTCTCGCCAGGAATCACCGGGCTGAAGCCACGGTGCTAATGAGACGGGCTATTCAGGGCATGAAATATCCAACGACGGCAACATCATTGCCCCCCCCCTGCTCGTGGAGGCTTGTCTTGCCTTGGCGTTTGAGCGACAAAGGATGCATGTCGTCCGCCGTCAATGTCGTCATTCACGCCAGCCAGTTTCCGGAAAACGTCCGGCGTGATTTGCTCGAATCGTTGCGCGCGCGGCAGGTGAACCACAAGTTCCATTACGACAGCGTCAAGCAGACCCGAAAATGGCTCGCGCTGCACCAGGCGTATTCGCCCTCGCGCCATGACGCGGATTGTCAGGCGGTATATGAACAAGGCTTCAAAATTGCCGCCGCCAAAATCAAAAACCCACGTGTTCATGTCATCGGTCTCGGCTGCGGTGGCGGACAAAAGGACACCTGCCTGCTGAAATTGCTGAAAGCCCGCGGTCGGGAAATTTTTTACTCGCCGTGCGATGTGAGCACGGCGATGGTTTTGACCGCCCGCCAGACTGCGCTGGCCATCTTGCCGGAAAAAAATTGTTTTCCGTTCGTCTGCGATTTAGCGACGGCGAACGATTTGGAAAAAGTGGTGGGGTCGGCGCGCTGCGCCGACCGGACGCCGCAGCGCGGCGTCCCCACCAAATCTTCCCGCCTGCTCACGTTTTTCGGCATGATTCCAAATTTCGAGCCGCAAATCATCCTGCCCAAACTCGCGGCGCTGGTTCGCCCAAAGGATTTTCTGCTGTTCAGCGCGAACCTGGCGCCCGGGAACAATTATGCCGCCGGGGTGAAAAATGTTTTGCCGCAATACGACAATCCGCTCACCCGCGACTGGCTGATGACCTTCCTGCTCGACCTCGGCGTGGAGCGCAACGACGGTAAACTGCGTTTTAAAATTGAAGATGACAGGGTGAACAGTTTGAAACGCATCGTGGTCGGCTTTCATTTCACGCGTTCGCTTCGGATTGAAGTGGATGGCGAAACATTTGACTTTCATGCTGGCGAAGTCATCCAGCTTTTCTTTTCGTATCGCTACACGCCGGAACGCGTCCGCAAAATTCTCGCCCGTTACGGCCTGGAAGTCTGCGATCAATGGATCGCGAAGTCTGAAGAGGAAGGCGTTTTTCTTTGCAGGCGCAAGTAGCCGCGTTTGTCAAAACGCGGAATGATCCGCCGTTTTACAACGGCGGCCACGTCAGAAAACCTTCATCGTGTCGAGCACGGCCTTGAGGCGCGGGACTTCGTGCGTGCGAAACAAATCGGTCCTGCCCAGCGTGGCCAGCACGGCAAAGAACGGTTCGGCACAGCGCACCTCGTCGCGGAAATACTCGAAGGCATGCGGCAGCGCGTGACAAATCGGGAAGCCAAGCGTGCGCAGCCGGAACGTGTTCAGGAAAACGGTCATCTGATGCCGCACGCGCACCGCGCTGTCCTGCAAATTGCGGTAATAAAAGCCGAGGCCGGGATCCAGGAAAATCTTCTCCACGCCGTGGCGCTGCGCGATTTCAATCTCCCGCGCGAAATACCCGCGCATCATTTCAACCGGGTCGGCGCTGAAGTCGAAATCGCCCACTTCGCGGACGTTTTTGCCCTGCACGTAACAAATAATCACCGCCGCGTCGTGATCCGCGACCAGGCGGAACAATTCATCACCGTGGTCGGTGCCGGTAAGATTCAAAATGTTTGCGCCCGCCTCAAGGCAGGCACGGGTGACGGCGGGTTGATACGTTTCGACCGAGACTAAAACGCCCGCCCGCCGCAACTCTTTGATGACGGGAATCAGTTTGCTGTTTTGCGCCGCGCCATCCGCGCGGGCGGCATGGGCGAGTGTGGATTCCGCGCCGATGTCCACGATGTCCGCGCCTTGTTCGTGCAAAATTTTGCCTCGTTGAATAGCTGCCTCCGCCGTCAGACAGACACTTTCACGATACCACGAGTCGGGTGAAAGATTGACGGCGCCCATGATGGCGGGCTGTGAATTGAAGGCGAAAGGTTTGCCGCCGACGGAAAATTCCTTCACGCGCGCGGACGCAGCGGCGCGGTTTTTCCCGAGCAACTCCGCCAATTTTTCGAGCGTCAACATGCGACAAAGTTACCGGAAAATTGAAAATGAGGAAACTGTTTTGAAATCCGCAACCGGCACTCGCAAATCGTAAATGAAGGAATGGTACGCCCGCCGCGAGTCGAACGCGGGACCCTCTGCTTAGAAGGCAGATGCTCTATCCATCTGAGCTACGGGCGCAGCCAGAAAGACATTACCGGCGGTTCGCGGCCCGCGCAAGCGCGGTTGTCCGGCAAACCAGCGGCTTTTGCCGGCTGCAACGTTTGATTGTAAAAGGCGGCGGCTTTCCGCAAGCTGGCGGCGTGAAGCCGGGAAAATTCATCACTTTGCTGCTGGTCGTGGCGTTTTTGGCAGGTTGTCAAAAGTCCGCCGACGTGGCGCCGGCGCCCTCCATTGACGATCTCCTGCCCAAACAGGCGCAGCCGAAATTGCGGACGATGAAAATTTATCTCGGCGCGGAAATTTTGGACACGGAGATGGCATTGACCGATGAACAGATACATACCGGCATGATGTTCCGCACCAACATCCAGGAGACCGACTCGATGCTGTTTGTTTTGCCCTATCCGCAACGCGCGAATTTCTGGATGAAAAACTGCCCCGAATCCATCTCCGCTGCGTACATCACGCCCGACGGCACGATCCAGGAAATCCATCACCTCGAAAAGAACGACACCAACGGCGTCGTCGCCGCGCGCGACGACATCCAGTTCGTTTTGGAAACCAAGGACGGCTGGTTCGCGCGGCACAACATCAACCCCGGCACCGTCATCCGCACCGGGAGAGGTTCGTTGTCGGAAACTTTTTTCTCAAAGCCGTAGTTCCATTTTCAGGAGGAACAAGCCGGTAAAAGCGGCGCACGAGAGACAACGTGGATAAAAGGGCCACGCTGGATTCGTGTTGGTTTTGCCTCCCAACCTTTCAAAGATTGCTTGTCATCTGACAGACCAGTAGCGTTTCTGGTGTTTGATGGACACTGAATCACAACCTGTGAATTTGAAGAAATCCTGGATTTCAGCGCATCCCCGCGTCGTGATACCATACTTCCACCAGGCAGTGTGGGATGGGTTGAAGACTTACAATACGCGCCATCTTCATGGATGAATCTGATGGGCCGCACAGAAAACGGAGCTGCAGGATTCTATGGTGCAAATTGGGGTCCCGTTCCTTTCGCCATCGGAAAGCTTCCTTTTCAAGATTATTATGTCGTAAAGGTTTTTTCCCGGGTGCAATACAACACACAACCCGCTAACCTGCGGGGTGTGCAGGCCGGCGATGTGCCCAGTTTTTCGGGCCTTTCTTTCCGGGCGGAAAACACCGTAACATTCGCCAGTCAACCGGAAGTTATGAATCAAGCCCGACTGGCCGCTCAACTGAAGACGGAGGGAAAGATCGAAGAAGCCATCCAGCAGTACCGTAATGCCCTGAGTATGGATTCCAACAACCCGGTGGTCTTGAACAATCTGGCCCGGATTCTCGCGACCGCCGACAAACCCGAATTGCGCAATGGAAAAGAAGCTGTGCAGCTTGCTACCAAAGCTGTTATGCTGACTTATGGCACACAACCAACAATCATTGGAACCCTTGCCGCTGCGTACGCTCAAGCCGGTCAGTTTCCGCAAGCATGCGAAATGGCACAAATCGCGCGTGCCCTTGCATGGCTAACGGGCCAAAAAGAAATAGCTGCAAATAATTTAAAATTATTGAGCCTTTACACCTCAGGTAAAACGGCTTCTTCAAGAGAAACAGGGGATGGCAGTCGGGGCGCTTCGCACTAATAGGAACTACACCGGTTTGCTTTTGTGTTCGGCTTCTTTGAGGCGCATGGCAATTAATCAGTTAATTCCGTTCTTCTTTGTGTCTTTGCGTCTTTGTTGTTAATTTCTTGCCATGAATCGGGCCAAATCCGACCAGCTTTTCGCCGAGGCGTTGAAATACATTCCCGGCGGCGTGAACTCGCCGGTGCGCGCATTTCGCGCGGTCGGCGGCCAGCCGTTCTTTGTCAACCAGGCCAAAGGCGCGCGCGTCCGGGACGTGGATGGCAATGAGTTGATTGATTACGTCTGTACCTGGGGGCCGGCCATCCTTGGTCACGCGCATCCGAAAATTATTTCCGCCGTCAAAGCCGCCGCCGATCAGGGCACGAGTTTCGGCATTCCGAATCCATTTGAAGTCACGATGGCGAAACTCATCTGCGAATTGGTGCCCAGCGTGCAAAAGGTGCGCCTGTGCAATTCGGGAACGGAAGCGTGCATGTCGGCAATTCGTCTGGCGCGTGGCTTCACGAAACGCGACAAAATCATCAAGTTCGACGGGTGCTATCACGGCCACGCGGATTCACTGCTCGTCAAGGCCGGTTCCGGCGCGCTCACGTTCGGTCATCCCGACAGCGCCGGGGTGCCCGCCGCGTTCACCCGGCATACCATCGTTCTGCCGTTCAACGACGCGGACGCCGTCAAGGCCGCGTTCGCCGCGAACAAAAATGATATCGCCGGCATCATCGTCGAGCCGGTGCCGGGCAATGCCGGATTGTATCTGCCGAAGCCGGGTTATCTGGAATTTTTGCGCGAGGTCACAAAGGCAAACGGTGCGTTGCTGATTTTCGACGAAGTGATGACCGGCTTTCGTCTCGCGCCCGGCGGCGCGCAGGAGCGGTTCGGCATCAAGCCGGATTTGACGTGTCTCGGCAAAATCATCGGGGGCGGGCTGCCCGTCGGCGCGTTCGGCGGGCGGGCGGACATCATGGATTTGCTCGCGCCGCTGGGGCCGGTTTACCAGGCGGGCACGTTGAGCGGCAATCCGCTGGCGATGGCGGCGGGCATTGCGGCGCTCGAATTGCTGTCGGAGGGGCGAGCTCCGCAAGCCCCTGGAAAGAAATCCGAAATCAAGTCAGGGCGCCGTGGAACTCCGCCCTCCGGAAAAGATGCCTATGCCCGGCTCGAAACCCTGGGCCGACAACTCGAAGCCGGGATGAAAGACGCCGCAAAATCGGCGGACGTGTCCGTGACGTTCAACCGCTGCGGCTCGATGTTCTGTGCCTATTTCACGGGCGGGCCGGTGTGGAACGTTGCCGACGCGATGAGGAGCGACCGCGAGCGGTTCAAAAAGTATTTCCACGGAATGCTCGCGGAGGGAATTTACCTGGCGCCATCGCAATTCGAGGCGGGTTTTATTTCCACGGCGCACAGTAAAACGGACATTGAAAAGACGGTCCATGCGGCGGCGAAAGTGTTGCGCGGATTGTAACCTCTTGTTATGATGGGCGTCTGACAGGTAGTGAACCGCGTCATCATGGCGCGGCGAAATTGAAAAACAAACCACGACAAAGAATTATGAAAGCAAATAAAACAATGTTAATCGCGGCATTGGCCGCGGGCAGTTTGCTGGTGTGGAGTCCGGCCTTGCGCGCGGCTGACACCAACACGCCGCCTTCCACTCCGCCCGCCGGCGCTCCGCCCGCCGGACAGCGTCCTCCGGGCATGCGAGGGGGTCCCACCCTTGACCAGCTCGCCCAGCAACTCAACCTCACCGACGACCAAAAAGCGAAGGTCAAACCCATCCTTGAGGCCCGCGATAAAAAGATGACTGATTTGCGTGGCGACACCAGCCTGTCACCGGAAGATCGCCGGACCAAAATGCAATCCATCCGTGAAGAAACCACGGCGCAAATGAAGGCCGTCCTGACCCCGGAGCAATTTGATAAATGGCAGAAGACGGCCCAACGCGGTCGTCGTCCGGGCGGCCCGCCTCCGGGTGGCAACCCGCCGCCAGCTGGGACTCCACCACCCGCCGGTACTCCGCCCCCAGCGGCCCCCCCGCAACAATAATCTGTGGGGTGACATAGTTGATATCGGGACGGCCTCGCGCCGTCCCTTTTTGTTTTTGTGTGCGGAATCGGATGTAACATTTCTCCGGTCGCTTGCGTATTCAATGTCAGTATGAAAACCATCAAACTACTGACCATCACAACGGCCGCCGCGATTATTGCGGGCGGATTAACCAGCGCGCCAGCGCAAGAATGCGTGTTTGCCTGGCCCTCCGCACAAGAGGGTTCTGGCCAGTCTCCCCACGGTCGGGAACAAACAAGTACGGGCCGCGGCTTCATTCGGTCCGTCGCTCAGGAGGCGAACTACAATTGCTTTTGCATCCGGCTTCTGGCTGCTGTCCGGCACGAAGGCCCCTGCGTCAGTTCAAAAATCCTCTTTCAACTTTGGTTGTCATTGACACGGCCCGGTTAAAGCAGGAAATATGAATTGTTTGTGATTACAGATTAGAATCATGAAAGCCGTTGCCATAAATGGCAGCCCGCGCAAGGGCGGGAACACTGAAATTCTTTTAAAAAAGGTGCTTGCGCCACTGGCCGCATCCGGCTGGGAAACCGAGTTCGTCCAGCTCGGCGGAAAACCCATCCGCGGATGCAGGGCCTGTTACCAGTGTTTCAAGAAGAAAAACTCCCGGTGCAGCCAGAAGGATGATGTTTTCAACCAGTGCTTCGAGAAAATGGCCGCGGCCGACGCGATCATCCTCGGATCACCGACGTACTTCACCGACGTGAGCGCTGAAATAAAGGCGCTGCTGGACCGCGCCGGGCTGGTGGCGCTGGCCAACGGCGGTTTGTTCCGCGGAAAAATCGGAGCCGCCGTGGTGGCGGTCAGACGCGGCGGCGGCACGCACGCCTTTGACACGATGAACCACATGTTCCTCATGTCCGGTGTCATCGTGCCGGGATCCACGTATTGGAACCTCGGCTTTGGTTTGGACAAGGGCGATGTGGCCAGGGACGACGAGGCTTCGCGCAACATGAATGACCTGGGCCAGACCATCGCCTGGCTGGGTGCGGCGATCCATCAAAACGCCGCGAACCGCCCGCCCGCCGTGGTTCGCGAATGAATTCCCTCAAACCCGTTACCATGCAATTTCGCAAATTCGGCAGGCTGGATTGGAACGCTTCGGTTCTGGGTTTTGGCTGCATGCGCCTGCCCACCGTGGATGGAAATCCCAACGGCCCAAATATCAATGAAGCGGAGGCTGTCCGCATGATCCGCCATGCCCTGGACCTGGGCGTGAACTATTTCGACACCGCTTACGTCTATCACGAAGGCAACAGCGAGACTGTTCTCGGCAAGGTGTTGTGCGGCCATCGGGACCAGGTGAAAATCGCCACCAAGTCCCCGGTGTGGTTGATCCAAAAGGAAGCCGATTTTGACCGGATGTTGAACGAGCAACTGCGCAAGCTCCAGACCGATCACATTGATTTCTATCTGCTCCACGCCCTGGATAAAAAGCGCTGGAGCGAAATCGTCCCGAAATACAAACTTCTGGAAAACGCCGAAGCCGCGATTCGCGACGGACGCATCCGCCACCTGGGTTTTTCGTTTCACGACAATTACGAGAGCTTCCCTGACATCGTCAACGGCTACGATCGCTGGGCGTTCTGCCAGATCCAATACAACTACATGGACACGGAGAATCAGGCGGGCACTCGGGGATTAAAGCTCGCCGCGGCCAAGGGCCTGGCCGTCGTGATCATGGAACCGCTGCTCGGCGGCAGGCTGGCCAAGCCGCCGCCGTCCATTCTCCAGATGATCGAGCGCTCCAGCGTGAAGCGTTCGCCGGCGGACTGGGCGTTGCAATGGCTCTGGGATCAGCCCGAAGTATCGGTGGTGTTAAGCGGGATGAGCGACCTGGCCCAGGTGACAGCCAACCTGGACTCGGCGGCTCACGCTCGCAGCCATTCGTTTCAGGCGGCGGACCTGAAAGTGATCGCAGACTTGCAGCAAAAGTACCGGGAACGATCCGTTATTCCTTGCACCAAGTGCAACTACTGCATGCCCTGCCCAAACGGAGTGAACATCCCGGCCAATTTTGAAATTTACAACGAAGCGTTTCTCCACGAAGACATTCCCGGCGCGCGCTTCAAGTATCAGATTTTTATCACGGAAGCGGCGCGGGCCGGTGTTTGCGTTGCCTGCCACGACTGCGAAGACCATTGTCCGCAGAAAATCCCGATCAGTGAATGGATGCCCAAGGTTCACGCGCTGCTCGGCGCGGCGTGATTCATCGCAGTGGCGGAAACCAGATCGTGCAACAACAAAGCTCTCGCCCGTGCCCGCACCACCGCGAAAGAGCGACACGGTGTTCATCGAAAGGCGTCGAGCTGCGCGTGCGCCGATCGAATTTCGGATAACCCTTGGTGCGGCCGTCCGCGAAATTCACCCCCAACACCGTGGCGTCGTTGTTCATCGTCATGCTGACGTATTCCGTCGCGCTCCAATCCTGGCAATCAATCATCCGTTCGCCGCGCGAAGTGTCGCCATAGACGAAATGAAAATAATTCGTGTCGAGAAATGGTTTTGAACCGGCCATCGGCCCGCGGCATTCGCCGGCAAAATTGATGAGCGGTAAAGCTCCTTGATTGTAGGCACGCGCCCGTCGTCATGGCCGCCTGCGCGGCACGCCTGCGCGTCGGCCATCGCATCATCCCACGTCACTTTCGCGCCACGCTCCTGCACCCACATGAGGCCGGTGACCAAATCCGGCACCGTGCCGTCGCCGTTGTCGCGGCAGGCCGGGGTGTTGCCGGGATGCTGTGCGTCCTGGCCGTAAAACGGCCGGCCCGGCTGCGGCGCGGCAATGGGGTGTGAATTGTCGTAGCACTGGTTCTGCCCCGTGCCGACGACGGGATGGGTCGGTTCAGCGGCGAAATTGCTCATGGCCAATCCGGCAGCGAGCAACGCGATCGGTGATGTGATGTTTTTCATGGCTCGATTCATTCGCAATCCTGTGCCAGCCTGCGCGAAAGCACCTTAAGCGAAGATGAAATTATTGAAGCAGGAATTGTGAAACGCATGGGCTTAAAAAAGCGGGTGTTTTGTTTTTGAGCAAGAAATGTTCAGACCGGTTGCATCGGAATACCAACTGTCAGAAGAATTGTCAGAAACTTGTAGTGAAAGAAACCGTTCGGCACGTGAAAGAAACCGCTTGAAAAGTGCTGCAAGTCATTGTAAACACGCACTGAAAACTCAATCAATTTGAGTGATAACAAAATAGGAAATGCTATGTCGGTTGATGTTGAAAAAATCCTGCGTCCCATCGATAACCCCATCCCGCCGTTCCCGCCCAAGTACATGATGCTGGCCGGCGGCGAGGAGATGGTCATCCGTCAGGTGAGCCGTGAGGACATACCTGACATTCTGTGCCACGTCGAACCCCTGCTCCACGTCGAACGAGACTACTACGACGTGGTGGCGGCCCGGCTCTATAGCGAACTGCTTGCTTATTACCGCCACCGCGTTCAGGACGAATACGTCCTGGTGGCCCAGATCGATGGCGAGCTGGTCGCGGTGGTCAACGGGCGTCTGTTGAGCAAGGAGGTCGGCATGTCCTATCACACGATGGCGCTGCGGCGCGGGTTGCGCGTCGGCGCGCACGCGTTTGCGTCCAAGATGGAGTACCACCTCGACATTATCGGCCAGAAGGAGGTTCTGATTGTGGCCGAATCCCCCATCGGCTTCCGCCGCTGGATGATCGAGTATGGCCTGGAGCAGCGCTTCAACATTGCCCATGAGCTGGGCGGCGTGCCTTCCTGGGCGCTGACCAAAGAGCTGTTCAACAAGGCGCGCGCGACGCTCGTCGTGGGCCGCCGGCCGGTGCCGAAGCACCTGCTGGAGAAGGCCCAGGCGGCCATTCTGCCGCCGACCGATCCGCCCAAGGCCCCGGCTGATCTGCTGGCCGCGACGCGGTCCATGTATGATTCAACCGGCACGGCTCTGATGTCCCAGAGGTGGAAACAGGAAGGAAAGCTTTGATTATGCGTGAAGTTTATGTCGTCGGGGCCGGCATCACCAGTTTTACGCGACTGGAATACCCGCTGAGCGAAATCGCCGCCTACCCGGCGATGCTGGCGCTCAAGGACGCCGGGCTGTCGAAAGTGGACCACGTCTATGTGGCCAACATGGGCGGCACCCGGCTTAATCACCAATCCGGTCTGGCCAGCGCCGTGGTTGACACCCTCAGCCTCACGCCGGTCGGGGCCGAGGTCATCGAAAACGGTCCCGCCTCCGGCGCCTCGGCCATCAAGACGGGTTTCCTGGCGGTGGCTTCCGGCCTGCACGACGTTGTCCTGGTGACCTCTGCCGAGAGGTTGCGAGAGGTGAACAACCTCGAAGCGACCGATTTTGTCGCCACGCTGAGCCATCCGCTGGCGGAGTACATCTATGGCGTCACGCTGCCATCGCTGGCGGCGATGTTCACCCGCCTCTACATGCAGAAGTATGGCGTGACGGAGCGGCACCTGGCGATGGTGGCGGTGAAGAACCACGACAACGCCCTGCTAAACTTCTTCGCCCACTTGCACGAGAAGATTACTCTTGAAGGCATCCTCGATTCACCCGAGGCGATGACGAACAACCCGTATGTGGCCGAACCGCTCCGGTTCTTCGATTGCTGTCCCGTTTCCGACGGCGGCGCTTGCGTGATCCTGGCCTCGGCGGAGGTGGCAAAGAAGCTGAAGAAACCGCTGGTCCGGTTGGCCGGTGTCGGGCAGGCCACCGATTCCCACTGCGTCCACGAACGCGCCGAGCCGACCGACCTGCTGGCCGTTCGCGGCGCGGCGGCGCAGGCCTTCAAGATGGCCGGCGTGGCTCCGGGCGACGTTAATGTTGCCGAACTGCACGATGCCTTCACGATCCTGGAAATTGTCCAGAGTGAGGAAGTTGGCTTCTTCAAGAAAGGTCAGGGGCATCTCGCACTCGAGAAGGGCGAGACGCGCATCGGCGGCAAAATTCCCATCAACACGGCTGGCGGCCTGAAAGCCAGAGGCCACCCGACCGGCGCCACCGGCGTCGCGCAGGCGCACGAAATTGTCCTGCAACTCCGCGGCGAAGCCGGAAAGCGGCAGGTCAAGGACGCGAGAATTGGTTTCACGTGCAACTTCGGCGGCTTCGGCAACAATGTTGTCTGCCTCGTCTTTAAGAGAGAGGACTGAAATATGGCCCTGGAAATCTATGCTTATCGGTGCAAGAAATGCGGTCAACTGCATTACCCCTTCCGCATGGTCTGCAAAAAATGCGGCAAGAACGAGGTGTTCGAGTTCGACACCGTGCCGCTGCCCAAAAACGGAAAACTGCTGACCTTTACGACGGTTCACAATCTGCCGCCGGATTTCAATGTCGCCAAGCTGGGCTTGGGGATGGTGGAGTTGGAGAACGGGCTGCGCATCACCGGCCAGCTCAAAATCCCTCATCCGACATTCGGTATGGCTGTCACCGGTAAAGTCGAAATCGTTCGCGAGGCTGAGTACAGCAAGAACTACGGCATGGTATTCTATCCGGGGTGAACAGCCTGCTCAGCGTCGGGGACCAAATCGAATCCGGCATCTACCGCTTTCACTCCCGTTTCAACCGGGTGGTTAATTTCGAGCGTCATGGCCGACTCGTCTCGGTGGTGGATGAACAAATCGGCCCCGGCCCGCTGAACATTGTCCTCCGCAGAGGATTCTCCCTCTCCCCTTCAGAAGGGGAGAGGGCCGGGGTGAGGGGTCCGTTTTCGCTGCAAGGTTCAGGGGCACATTGCGCGTTGAAGGTTCGGGGGACTCTCCTCCCCAGCGCATTCCCGCCCCTCAAAATCACCACCTCGAGCGTGGTCTTCGCGGCGCAGCGTTTCCCTTTCACCCCCTGCCAGCGCTACCACTCCACACTCAATTTCGACCCTGGGAAACTCCATCACTTCCATCACAACCTCTCAATCTTTGGCAAATTGCTGACCGAGTGTGCCCCTCCAAAAAGCCTCGCATTTCTGCTGGATGAAACGCGGCTGAAGAACTTTCGATCCGGCTTTGAGCGGGCTTTCGCCGACCAAATCTGCCGGGGCGCGCATCAGGTCTTTCATGGCCACCTGCTGGATGGCATCCGCAGTTTGAAAGGCTGTGGCCTGGGTCTGACCCCCAGCGGCGACGACTTTATCGCCGGCCTGCTCATTGGCTTGAACCTCCTCCAAGAATTACGCGGCCAGGCTTTTCAGCCCACGGCCGATGCGGTCTTCAGCGCCGCCGAGGGCGACAACATCTTCTCGAATACTTTTCTGGATCTGGCGCGCCGAGGCCTGCTTTTCGGACGCATCAAAGACCTGCTGATTAAATTGATGACCGGCAGTGAGGCTTCAGTGCGAAAGGCCACGGGGAAGTTGTTTGCCATCGGCGCCAGTTCCGGCGCTGACCTGGCCACAGGGTTTTTCCTGACGGTCCACGAGCAAAGCAGGCCAGTGGAGCGATGGTGTCAGCGGCAGCCAATGGACCGGATGGGTTGAGGTCTCATCTGGCCTTTCATGACCGGATTGAATGATTGGGCATTGCCCAGAAATCCTTAAGCGAGCGCTTCCAGGAACACCTGGCCACGGCCCAATTCCCCACCTCTCCGTTGCTCCGATTCGCCACGCCGGACTCCCAGATACGCGAGATGTTGCCTGCCATCAACGAGGGTTCCCAATCAATCCATCTTCGGGTTTCTGATTTTGCCTTTACAGCCGGGAACCCTTCGGGGCATTCTGAGTGCAGAGCTGTTGCGCAGCGCCACCTACTCCATGATCGTCGTCGGCCAAATCAAGAAAGGCGCTTACTTCGACTCCGTAACGCTGATGCGGGTCGGGAAAGAATTGGCCGGGCTTCCAGGCGTGGCTGATGCCGCAGTTGTGATGGGGACCAAATCCAACAAGGCGATTCTCCACTCCAGCGGCTTGCTGATTTCCAAATTCGATGGGGCGGGTGATACCGATCTGCTGCTGGCGATAAAAGCCAGGACTCAACCGGCGGCGGATGCGGCTCTGGCCTCGGTTGATGGGCTGCTTACCAAAGCTACGCGCAAGGCCGGCACCGACGGCGAGGCGCGCCCGTCGAGCCTGGCTGCGGCGCTCCAGGTGATGCCTGAAGCCAACCTGGCAATAGTCTCGGTCGCGGGGCGCTACGCGGGTGATGTTGCAAGGAGCGCCCTGGAAAACGGGCTTCACGTCATGTTGTTTTCCGACAATGTGCCTTTGGAAACAGAGATCGCCCTGAAGAAGTTCGCCCGAAAAATGGGCCTGCTGGTGATGGGACCGGACTGTGGCACGGCAATCATCAACGGGGTTCCGCTCGCCTTTGCGAACGTGGTCAATCGAGGCTGCATCGGCATCGTCGCGGCGGCGGGGACCGGCTTGCAGGAGGTCAGTTGCCTCATCTCCAATGCCGGGGCCGGGATTTCTCAAGCCATTGGCACCGGCGGACGCGACGTGAAGCAAGAGGTTGGCGGCATCATGTTCCTCGAGGCGCTCAAGGCCCTGGCCGGGGACAAGCAGACGCGCGTGATTCTGCTCGTCTCGAAGCCCCCGCACCCGGAGGTGCTGAGGCGGATTGAAAGGGTGACGAAGGGAATCCGCAAACCCATCGTTACCCTGTTCCTCGGCGCCGGGACGCGGAAGGGCGGCCCGTCCACACTCGAAGAGGCGGCGCTGCAGGCCGTGGCGCTGGCGCGCGCGCAGAACCCGGACGAGGCGGCCTCGCAGCTCGCCGTCCGAAACCAGCACCTCAACAAGCTGGCGAAACGCGCGGCGGCCGGGAGAAAGCCGGGCCAGAAATACCTGCGCGGCCTTTTCAGCGGCGGCACCTTTTGCGCCGAGGCACAGGTTCTCTTCCGGGCTGTGCTTAAAAACGTGTTCTCCAATGCGCCGATCCGCGGCGTGAAGCCGCTCCGCAATTCTTTGGTCAGCCAAAAGAACACCGTCATTGACCTGGGCGAAGATGAATTCACGGTAGGCCGGCCGCACCCGATGATTGATTACTCGCTGCGGAACCGGCGGATTCTTCAAGAGGCGGAGGATCCTGAGACAGCGGTGATTTTGCTCGATGTGGTTCTCGGCTATGGGGCGAACCCGGCACCGGCGGCGGAGCTTTCGAGTGTGTTGCGTCAGGCGGCGGCGAAGGTTTCAGTGATCTGCTCCGTCACGGGCACGGACCAGGACCCGCAGAACCGGGGCCGGGTTGAAGCGGCGCTACGAAAGACAGGCGCAGCGGTGATGCCCTCGAACGCCGCTGCGTGCAGTCTGGCCGGCCGCATTATCCAATTGTTATGACCACTTTGAACCAACTGTTCGAAAGCGAGTTGAAGGTGATCAACCTTGGGCTCTCAGAGTTCAAGCAGGCGCTGGACGACGCGCAGGTGCCCGCCGTGCAGGTGGACTGGAAACCGCCCATCGAAGTGGATGGCCGGCTGCTGGCGAAGGTGAAGGCGTTGCAGCCCGCAATCGACGCGGCAAACGCCACCGTAACCAAAATTATCCTGAGCGGCATGCCGCATCTGGTGGGGTTGGAACGAGCGGTTGAAGTGGTCCCGGGCATGAAAGAGGACATGCTCCTGCACGCGGGACCGCCGATTACCTGGCAACGAATGTGCGGGCCGATGCGCGGAGCCGTCATCGGCGCTCTGCTGTACGAAGGCAGGGCCCAAACCGCGGAAGAAGCCGGGCAACTGGCGGCGTCGGGGGCCATAAAATTCTCGCCTTGCCACGAACATGCCGCCGTCGGTCCCATGGCCGGCGTCATCTCGGCTTCGATGCCGGTTTTTGTTCTGCAAAACGAGGTCTATGGCAACCATGCGTATTCCACGATGAACGAAGGGCTGGGGAAGGTGCTGCGCTACGGCGCCTACGGCGGGGCGGTGATTCAGAAGCTGAAGTGGATGGAAAATGTGCTTTATCCGGTGCTGAAGAAGGCCGTGGCGAAGCTCGGCAAAATCGACCTCAAGAACCTCATCGCCCAAGCGCTCCACATGGGCGACGAAGTCCACAACCGCAACCGGGCGGCGACCTCGCTCTTTTACCGGACGATCGCTCCGGCGGTGGTAAGGACCTGCGATGCGTCAGCGACCGTCGCCGAGGTGCTGGAGTTCATCAACCAGAACGACCACTTTTTCCTGAACCTCTCCATGGCGGCTTCCAAAGCGACCCTGGACGCAGCGCGCGGCGTCAAGCGCAGCAGCATCGTGGTGGTCATGGCTCGCAATGGCACGGATTTCGGCGTGCAACTTTCGGGCACGGGCGACGCCTGGTTCACCGGCCGGGCCGATGTGCCGGACGCGCTTTTCTTCCCCGGTTATTCCCGGGCCGACGCGAATCCCGACATCGGCGACAGCGCGATCACCGAGACCAACGGGCTGGGCGGCTTCGCCATCGCGGCAGCGCCGGCCATCGTGCAGTTCGTCGGCGGCAGCAGCGAAGATGCCCTCCGTTACACCCGCCAGATGTATGAGATCACCGCCGCCGAGAACAACATCTACCAGATTCCCGGCCTGAACTTCCGCGGCACACCGACGGGCATCGATGTGCGGAAGGTGATCGAACGGAACATCCTGCCGTTCATTGACACCGGCGTGGCACACAAGGAACCAGGCATTGGCCAAATCGGCGCCGGCGTGCTCAATGCGCCCGTCGAGCCGTTCAAAAAAGCTTTCGAGGGGTTTGCCAAAGGGCTACACAAGAAGTGAGATTATGAATACCAATCAATTCCTCCAGTTCATGACCAAGGTGCGGGTGTACGACCTGACCCAGCCGCTGAGCATTCACACTCCGCCGTGGCCGAGCTATATGCCCCTGGGCATTCAGTACTTCAAACGCATCGCCGGCGCGCACATGGGGCAAGGGGCCAACGGCCAGATCATCACCACCAGCAACCACGTCGGCACGCACATGGACGGCGAAATCCATTTCCACTCCAGCGGCCGGGCGATTGGCAAGGTTCCCCTCGAGGAATGGATTGGCCCCGGCGTGGTGGCCGACATTTCGAAAGACGTCGGCGACTACGACCTCTATTCCCCCGAGACGATCACCCGGAACGTCGAGGTGAAGAAAGGCGATATCCTCATCATCAACACCGGCTACCACCGCTATGCCTGGGATCAGAAGCAGTCGGACGAATTGCGGTATTTCGTGAAGCACCCTGGTCCCGGTCCGGGTTTCCACCAATGGGCGCTCGACATGAAACTGAAATGGATCGGCGTGGACTGCGGCAGTGCGGACCACCCGATGAACACCATCATCCGCAACTGGCACCCCGCCCGGTTTACCGAGGCCGAGAAGAAACTAAAGGCGAAGTACGGCAAAGGCTGGGACGAAATGTTCCCGCCGGACGAATATTACCAGGTGATGCACTTGAAGCTGTTCCCCAAAAAGCTCGTTCATGCGGAGAACGTCGGCGGCGACATCGAGAAAATCGGCAACCAGCGGGTTTGGATCGGCTGTTTCCCGTTGCGCGGCATCGAGATGGAGTCGGCGATGTGCCGGATTGTGGCGCTGCTGCCGCCCAAGTAAGGAGGCCGCCATGGCGATTGCCCACCAGTTCGAATATGTGAAACCGGGCAGCCTCCGCGAAGCGGTCAAAACCCTGGCGCGCTACGGAAGCCGCGCCCGAATCCTGGCGGGCGGGACCGACCTGGTCAGCCTGATTGCCGAAGACATGGTCAAACCGGAGACCGTAGTGGACATCAAAGGTCTTCCGGGTCTGAACAACGTTGAGTTCAAGGACGGCGTGCTGTCGATTGGCGCGCTGGTCACCTTTAGCGACCTGCGCGATTCGCCGGCCGTCGCGAAGAAGTTTCCGGTGCTCCGGGAAATGACGGGCTGGCTCGCCTCGGTGGGGATTCGGAACCGCGCCACGATGGTGGGCAATCTCTGCTCGGCAGTCCCGTGCTGCGACAGCGGGCCTGTCCTTCTGGTTTATGATGCGATGGTGCTGGTCACCGGCCCGGGCGGGAAACGGAAGGTGCCGCTGCGCGACTGGTTCGTCGGTCCACGCAAGACGGTGTTGAAGCGGGGCGAGATTGCGACCGGTGTGGCGGTGCCACTGCCCAAGAAGAAACATGCGGCCTGCTTCGTCAAGCTGCGGCGATATGAAGGAGAAGACATTGCCCAAGCCAGCGTGACCGTTCTTGCGCTGGCCGGGAACAGTTACCGTATTTCGTTTGGCTCGGTCGCCCCGCGCCCGTTGCGGGCGGGACGGATCGAAGCCCTGCTGGAAGGCAAGGCGCTGTCAGATGAATTGGTGGAGCAAGCGGTGCGACTCGTGCCACAGGAAATCGCGCCGATTACTGACATCCGAGCGACGAAAGAATACCGGACACTCATGGCAGGGGTGATGCTCGAACGCGGACTGCGCGCTGCGGTCGCAAGACTCGCCGGCGCTGGACCGGCTTATGGGACAAGCCTGATTTAACCCGCAGACCAACATGAAGAAGTCAATCACTCTCAAACTCAACCGGGAACAACGCACGGTCGAGGTGGAACCCAGTGACATCCTGCTGGACGTCCTCCGGGAGAAGATTGGCGTCAAAAGCCCGAAGATCGGCTGCGAACGAGGCGACTGCGGCGCCTGCACCGTCCTGCTCGATGGCAAATCCGTGCGCAGTTGCCTCATTCTGGCCATCGAGGCGGATGGCCGCCAAATTACGACCGTCGAAGGACTAAGCCATGCCGGCCTGACGCCGTTGCAGCGATCGTTCCTCAAGCATGGCGCCTTCCAATGCGGATTTTGCGCGCCGGGCATCGTGCTTTCGGCCACTGAGCTTTTGGACAAGAATCCGCATCCCTCCGAAGCGGAGGCCAAGGAAGCCATCGCAGGCAACCTCTGCCGATGCACCGGCTACAAGCCAATCCTCGATGCGATCCTCGCCATCTCCGCGCCCTCGGGCAAAGCTGGAGGTTTGAAATGAGCGAACCACTGAAATTTGTGGGCGAGTCGCCCCCTCGCATTGACGGACTGGAGAAGATCACCGGGGCTGCCACTTATGTGGACGACCTCCCGTTTGGGCCAAACCTGCTGCACGCGGAGATTGTCGAGAGCCCGTACGCCCACGCGCTCATTCAGAGCATCGACACCTCTGCGGCGGAGAAGGTCCCCGGCGTCGTGCGCGTGGTGACGGGAAAGGATTTTCCTTACCGGTTCGGCCTGTACATGCAGGACCGGTTCATTTTCCCCACCGATCGGGTTCGTTTTGTGGGTGAACAAGTCGCCGCGGTTGTCGCCCACGACACCAAAACGGCGAAACGCGCCGCGAAGCTGGTCAAGGTGGTTTACAAGGAACTCAAACCGGTCCTCGACCTCGCCGAGGCGTTGCGGGACGACGCGGTGCTCGTTCATCCCGACCTTGGAAATTACACCCGTTGCCCGTGGTTCTTTCCACAGGCCGGCACGAATATCGCGCATTTCCGAAAAACCCGGAAGGGCGACCTCGCGCAGGGCTTCAAGGAGGCCGCTCTGGTTTTTGAAGATACCTATACGGTTCCGCGGTACGCGCATTGTGCGATTGAGCCTCATGTCATCGTTGGTCTTTACGATTTGGCCGGACGGCTGACCCTCTGGTCGGCCTCCCAGTCTCCCTACACGCAACGGCACGTGTTTGCGCAGGCGCTCGCGCCATTGGGTCTGGCACACAAGGACATCCGCGTCGTGACCCCCTATGTCGGCGGCGGTTTCGGGGGCAAGGCGGGCGTGTCGATGGAAATCATCGGTGCCGCCCTGGCAGTGATGGTGAAGGGCCGGCCGGTGAAGGTCCGCTGGTCGCGGGCGCAGGAGTTCTACAATACCTACCAGCGGCAGGGCGTCATCGCGCGCATCAAGCTGGGCGTGAGGAAAGACGGCACCATTACGGCTCTCGAGCACACGCTGCACTGGGATGCCGGCGGTTATGTCGAGTACGGCGCCAACGTGGTCAATGCCGTCGGCCTCTCGGCCACCGGTCCTTACCGCGTCCCGAACGTCAAGATTGACTCGGTCTGCGTCTATACCAATCTGCCGCCGGGCGGCCCCTATCGCGGCTTTGGTTACTCGGAATTCCATTTCGGTTTGGAATCGCACATGACGCGCGTGGCCCGGAAGCTCGGCATGGACCCGGTGGAATTTCGCAGAAAGAATGCGATCCGCGAAGGCGACACCCTGGCCTACGGCGCGCAGATGAACCCGAATGGTCTCCAGGAAGCCATTGACCGGGTGGCCGCCGAAGTTCGCTGGGGAAAGAAGGAGGTTTCGCCCGACCCCAACAAAGCCATTGGCAAGAGTTTTGCCTGCTTCTGGAAGGCGCCCGCCATGCCGCCCAATGCCGCCTCTTCGGCGTTCATCAAGTTCAACGAGGACGGCAGTCTCAATATCAGCGCCTCGGGCATGGAGATTGGCCAAGGATACCTGACTGTGATGGCCCAAATTGCCGCCGAAATTCTCACCGTGCCGGTGGACCGCATCCGGATTGAGCCGCCCGACACCGACCGCAATGCTTACGAGTGGCAGACCGTGGGCTCGCACGTGACGTGGGGCTGCGGCAACGCCGTCAAGGCCGCCGCGCTCGATGTGCGGGAGAAGATGTTCGCGGTGGTCGAGCGCGCACTGGGCTTGTCCCGTGACACGCTTTACCTTGAAGCCGAGAAGGTCAGGTGCCGGACCCGCCCGGACTTTGAACTGCCGTTGCGGGACTTCGTCATCAGCGGCATTCAGACGCCGCAGGGGAACTTTATTGGCGGACCCATTCTCGGCAGCGGCGTGTTCATGCCTGAGTTCACATCGGCCTTGAGCGATCCGGAAACCAGCCAGGGCGGTCACCCCAACGTTCACTACACGGTGGGCGCCGCCGCCGCCATTTTGGAGATCGACAAACAAACCGGCCGGATGCGGGTGCTCAAAGCGGTCCTCGCGGTGGATGCCGGCAAAGCGATTCACCCCGAATTGGTAAAAGGACAGGTCGTGGGCGGGATGCTGCAAGGCCTGGCGACGGTCCTCTATGAGGACATCCGTTATGACCTGAGAGGCAAGTTATTGAATGCCAATTTCACTGATTACAAAATTCCGACGGCGCTGGATGTGCCGGACGAGATTGTGCCCATTATCGTGGAGGTGCCGCAGCCGGACGGTCCGTTCGGGGCGCGCGGGATTGGCGAACATACGATGATCCCGGCTGCGGCCCTGGTGGCCAACGCCGTGGAAGATGCCGTCGGCCTGAGAATCAAACGCCTGCCGCTCACGGCGGAAAAAGTGGCCCTGGAATTACGCGGGATTTCGTATGACGACGTGAAAGGGTCATACATGGGGCTGTGCTTTGCGGGCCAGCCCGATGCCTACGATTTTCGCACCACCGGTGGACGGAAAAAGTAACGAGCGCCGAGTTCGGCGGCGGCTCCCTCGCCGCGTGAGGTTGAAAACCTTTTACGCGTGCCTGCCGCGTGAGGCAACGCCTTTTACGCGGAACTCCCAGACCCGGGACGCCAAACCCGGCAGGGGAAAAATGTGTCATTGCCGGGGACCGGCCTCTTTTCGATTCGTAGAGAAAAGTGTCCAAACTAGGGTTTGACCCCTTTTCGCATTCCCATTCTGCCCCGCCCCAATTGGACGTTGGATGCCTGCTCGCAACACCGACTTCGTCGCGTGCTCGCGGAAACGGAGTTTATCGGAGTTGGATGTTTTCCCATTTCAGCCTTTAGCCCTTAGCCTTCAGCCTTTCCCATTCCGCCATCTTCGCCTCTGGGCCGCCACAAAAAATAAACCGGCACACCCGCCAGCACGATCAACAGCCCGGGCCAGGTGGTCTGTGTCTTGTAAAAAAGCAACACGACCATGACGACGCTCGCGCCCATGATGTAGAGCGCCGGCAATACGGGGTAACCGAACGCGCGATACGGTCTCTCGGCCTCCGGCCGTTTCCGGCGCAAAACAAAAATCCCGACGATGGTGAGCACGTAAAACACCAGCGTGGCGAATACGACGTAATCGAGCAGGTTGCTGTACAGATTGCCGTACTGCTCCGCGTGCGTTGACGGATCCAGCAAGGGCGCGCCGGAGGCGTCGCGCAGACGGATCCGGGGCAACACCAGCAGCGACGCCCACACACCTTGCAGCACGAGACCCGCGGCCGGCACGTGGCAGGCGTTAAGCCGGCCCGTGGCCTTGAAGAACAGCCGGTCGCGCGCCATCGCGTAATAGACCCGTGCCCCGGTCAGGATCAGGCCGTTGTTGCAGCCGAAAGTTGAAACCAGGATGGCGATGGCCATGATCCCAGCACCAGCGCCGCTGAACACCGTGTTCATGGCTGCCGTGGCGACCCGATCGTCGGGCGCATGTTGAATTTGATCCAGCGGCAGCAGGCAGAGATAGGCCACGTTCACCAGCAGGTAGAGCGCGATCACCAGCGCGGTGCCCCAGAAAAGCGAAAGCGGGATGTTGCGTTTCGGTTCCTTCACCTCCCCGGCGGTGAACGTAATGCTCTCCCAGGCCACGGAAGAAAACAGCGAACCGACCTGGGCGACACAGAAGGCGATCAACAACCCGAATCCGCCCGCCGCCGTGACGGTGGAAAGGAAAGGCAAATCCGGCTTGATCGGCGTCACGCCGCGCGGCGTCCACCAATCGCTGAAATTTGACCGCAACACCTCGGCGTTGCGTTCGATCAGCATGCCCACGAGGATCAACGCGATCAGCGACAGAATTTTTGACGAGGTGAAAATGTTCTGGATGATTTTTCCGAGTTTCAATCCGCGGGTGTTGATGAAGGTCAGCAGCACGATAAGGAGGATCGCGGCCAGTTACTGCGTCGAAAGACTGAGGGCATAACCGGCCGGGAGATTTACCGGCCGGATGATCCAGGCGGTGGGCGAAACCGAAGGCAGCAGGACGCCCAGAAACCGGGCGAAGGCGACCGCGACCGCCGCGATCGTTCCGGTCTGGATCACCAGGAACAGCGTCCAGCCGTAGAGAAAACCCCAGAGCGGACTGTAGGCTTCGCGCAGATAAACGTATTGTCCGCCCGCTCGCGGCATCAGGGCGGCCAGTTCGCCGTAGCTCAGGGCGCCGATGAGGGTGAGCGCGCCGGTGAAGAGCCACACGAGCAGGAGCCAGCCGGCCGAACCGACCTGCCGCGAAATGTCCGCCGAAACGATGAAGATGCCCGACCCGATCATCGAGCCGGCGACAATCATGGTGGAATCCAGCAGGCCAAGACCTTGAACGAATTTATCGTCGGTGCGGGCGGCGGTAACCGTGTCTGGCATAGTTTTGGCTGATCAAGGGTTGATCGCTGACGAGTGGAGTTAACCATTGGACGATTCTCTTGGGCAATTCAAAAGGATGACGAATGGCCAAAAGAAATTTCCGGATAGATTCGCCGGACTTGGGCCGCTTCCAGTTTTTCATCCTCACGGCGCAAGAACCCAAACCCGGGATGCCAAACCAGTCAGGGGAAAAATGTGTTATTGCCGGGGCCCGGCCTCTTTTTGCCGCGTGGCGCAGCTTTACGCGGTCACAATTCTAGGACCCTTTCACTTTCACAATTGCGTCAAGACCATGGTTTGACCCCTTTCTGGGGTGATTATTGCGTTTGCACAATGAAGCGACTTACGCTACGATGTGCAAACGAAAAAATGAAGCAATCCAAATCCCAATCCCGTATGTTCGGGTCGGCTGACGCCTTCATTGACCAGCGTCTGGCCGCGGGGCGCGTGGCTTTCCCGCTGGCGGATTTGGTCAAAGAAACCGGATTGTCGGTGACGGCCGCCAGAAATCAGTTGTTGCGGCTGGGAACCCGGGCGACGAGAGTTTCGCCACGACAACAGTTTTTTCTGATCATCAGTCCTGAACACCGTGCGGTGGGTGCTCCGCCGGTGGCGTGGTGGCTGCACGATTATTTTCAATGGTTGGGTCAGCCGTATTATCTGGCGCTTCAGTCGGCAGCCAGTTCATTCGGTTCAAATCCGCAGGCATTGCAGGTGACGCAGGTGATGACAAAGATTCCGCGCCGCTTCCTTGAGATCGGCCGTATTCGCGTCCAGTTCTTTGTGAAGCGCACCGTGGAGCAGACACCTACACAGCCATTGGCGAATGCTTTTGCGCCGTTGCAAGTCAGCACGCCAGAGGCAACCACTTTTGATTTGATCCGATACGCCGCGCGCATTGGTGGAATTGGCCGGACGGCTGAAACCATCGCTCCGCTGTTGCCGCTCATGCGCCCGGCCGAATTGCGGCAGGTGCTGAAAATTGAAAACGAACCGGCCACGGCCCAGCGCCTGGGTTTTGTGCTGGAAAATTTGAGGGCAACCAATTTGGCCAAGGTCGTTCAGGATTGGCTGCCGTCTGCTTTGATTTTAGTGCCGCTGGTTCCGGGTTTGCGCGGTGATGCTCCTGAAATCAAACGTTGGAGAATTCTTAACAACGCCGCCGAGTTTGGACAATGATGACGCCCATCACGCGCCGGGATGTCATCGCCCATCAATCGGTCGTTCCGTGGCCGAGCCAGATTCAAGTCGAGCAGGATTTATTATTGTGCCGGGCGATGGTCGCGTTGTTCGATGATTCGTTTTTGCAGAGCCAGATTGCCATGCGCGGCGGCACGTTGCTGCACAAGGTTCATCTCGCGCCGGCATCCCGTTACAGCGAGGACATTGATCTGGTCGTGGTCGGTAATCGTCCGGAGAGTCATGTTCGCAAGGCGCTCATTCGCGTTTTGAGCGGTGTGCTGGGAGCTCCGAAGCAGTCAGTGTGGGGCGATCTCAAACTGGCCATCCGCAACACCGTGAAACCTTCGCGGGTGCTGCGGATAACTTTTGCCATTCCTTCCCTCGTGGAACCGGGAACGAACCTGGAAATTGTGGTGGAGGCCAATGTCACTGAGCGCACACCACATCTTCCGGTGATCAAAATCCCGTTTGAATTTCCATTTCGAGGCTCGCCGGTGCCCACGCAGATCAAGAGCTATGACATCCATGAAATGCTGGGGACAAAACTGCGGGCATTGTTTCAGCGTCGGCGCGGCCGGGATTTGTTTGACCTTTATTGGGCGCTGACGTTGGCCAAACCACCAGTTGTTCCCGCCAAGATTATCGAGTCATTTCAACATTATCTTCGATTGGAACGCAGCGTTGCCGGACGTGCGGAATTTGTTGCGATTCTGGACACGCATCTGGCCGACCGTGGATTTTGTTCGGACATGAACCCGTTGCTTCGGGCGGGAATCACTTATGACCCGCAGCAAGCCGGGGACTATGTGAAAACCAAACTGCTCTCCTTGTTGCCGGAACGCTGAGAGGTTTTTGAACGGGAATTACCGGGATTTCTTGACGGAATTTAAGGCGATAGCGGCGGCGGAAGGGGTGTGAAAGATAAATTCCACCTTTCCGGCGACATGGCGGCGTGGCAGGATTGGCTCATGGCTAAAGAGACGAAACAAAGCAAAAATCCGGCGGCGGGCATGTGAAATGAAGGGCGAGTACGTGAAGAAATGGTTGGGGAAGCTGACAAAGCTGAATGCGGCCTCGGGGCGCGGGGAATATCAGGGCAAAGCGCCGCACAAGCCGCTGCTCCTGCTTTGCCTGCTCGACATGGCGGAAGCTGGGGAACTGGGCGGGCGCATTTTCACACGAACCGCCGGGCTCGTGCTGCGTTTCAAATCCTACGGCGCACTGGTGTCAGAACGGTGGCCGACGCGGCTGGATTTGCGAATGCCATTCTTTTACCTGCGCACGCAAGGATTCTGGCAGGCGTTCACGTTGGAAATGACGCCGGCGCAGTCGCCGGAGTCGTGCTTCGTTTGCAATCTGCATGAGGAGTTCTTTGACCTGCTCGCCGACGCGGACTTTCGTTTGAAGGCGCGTCTGCTGTTGGTGTCACGATACTTTGAACCGCGTGAGCGAGTCGCAATGCTGGTGAGTATGGGACTTTGCGCCGACGGGGTGGAGAAGACAGAGCAAAAAATATCCGTGTTGAATGAGGAGGCGGAGGAGGCGGCGCGCAAGAAAGGCCGGAGCGCACGATTCGCGGTGCAAGTGGTGTCGCGTTACAAGTTTACCTGCGCGCTGACGGGGCTTTGCTGCGTGACGGCTGATGGCGGGACGATTGTGGATGCGGCGCATATCGAACCGTTCGCGGAATCGCAAAATGATGATATTGAAAACGGCCTGGCGCTCTGCAAGAACACGCACTGGATGTTTGATGAAGGGTTGTGGTCGGTGCGTGGTGACGGGCGGGTGGTGCTTGCACCGCAGCGGTTCACTGAGAACGGGCCAGAGGGATTACGATTGCAGCCGTATGCCGGTCGGTTGCTGCAATTCGCAGCGGGAGTTTCGCTGCGCCCGAATGCGGAATATTTCGCGCGACATCGAGTGTTTCATGGGATGCATGATTGAATCCTGACTACTCGCGATCCATGGCGCGGATGTGCCACTTCGATTTTCTGACACCCCTCTTTATTTTCAAATCCAGCGCGACCAATCCGCCATCGCATACCTGCATACCGCGACGAGTTTTCGTCACAATTACAACTCCTTCCGGAATATCCTGCGCTGGCAATACCAAGAATGAAAGGTCAGGATTTGTTCGGGAGATTCCCATACCCATGCTGATTCGACAGTATCGTAAGCCGCTGCGGAATTTAGGCAATCGCAAAACCTTGTGCACAAAAGGCTTTTGCGCCGGGTGAGTCGCCGTTTATTGGCGGCAGGACGGCAAACAACACACATGCGCTTTTTTTGGGGGGGGGTTGGCCTGCTGCCTTGTACGAATTGCCAGGAAACGTGAAGCCGGCTTGACCGGACGCCCAAATGAAGCAAATTTGCAATTGCTATGGAACCCAAATTCACTGCGGTCCAAATTGCGAAACCTGAGTCCACCAAGGGGTCACCCATTAGCGTGAGCGGTCAATAGCGAAAAAGCGTCTCCTTCAAACAGCCTTTTTCTTAAAAGCTGTTTTTCTTTCTGGCCGGTGCGGACGGCGAACAAGGCGCGATTCGTTCC
>Ga0074044_10000287_pt1 | contig 50422 bp, 48 predicted proteins | sample BogForMeECP23OM1_FD_94443 | JGI IMG/M metagenome (GOLD analysis project Ga0074044, IMG submission 94443) | Bog forest soil microbial communities from Calvert Island, British Columbia, Canada - Bog Forest MetaG ECP23OM1 | ecosystem: Environmental > Terrestrial > Soil > Wetlands ...
GCTGTTGCTTCCCGGATTTCCCACTACGCCGCGTATCAGATTCTGCGTCGCGGTAGCCGTTCTCGCCGGAACCGATGTCTGCGAAAAGCCATACACCGCAACCGTCATCATCATCAGTGTTAGCGCTGCAATCTTGTAAACAGTTTTCATGGAAATCTCCTGACTGATTTGTGAAACTGGTTTTTAGAATTTAAGTCTGGTTCCCGTAGTCGCTTTACTGCCTTTTTTTGAACTGCTGCGCGTGACTTCTGAGGCACACCAGGCGCCCCACGGCGCCAGGTCCCCCGTATCTTCCGATGCGCCCGTTCAGCGCGCTTCGAAATCACAAAGGGATGTCCTGTTCCTCATTTCCGCCCAGCCAAAATAGTTTTGTGCCCACTACAGCTTCGTTGATGAATTAGAGTTGCGCCCGGTGCCAGTGGCGGGGGGAGACGTCACACTTGATCGTGCGGTCAGCGCCGGACAAGTTGAACCGAACCACAATTCGACTTCGCAATAAAGTCGGCCCGATTCGTGCCCGCACATCATAACACCGCTTGTGAATATGAAAAGGCGAAAATAATCCACAGCCTGGCCACTTCCGCAAAGTCGGGCAGCAGAGTCGCAAAAACTTGCAACATTCGCGCAGTGATCGAACTAAGAAAAGAAGAACTGAGAACCGGGAACTGAGAACAAAGAAGTGAGAACTAGAACTGAGAACTGAAGACGCGAGCCCGCCCTAACGTCGAATCAGCGCCATCACCCATCCCGCCACAAACACTCCACCCACAAAGAGCGCGAAGCAGTAAAGACCGTAGCGCACCTGGTCCCTGGTCGAATTGCGCTGCGTGATGCCGAAGACGATCGAAGCAAAAAGGCCGAACACCACCGCGGCCGAAAAGTGCGACAAGCTGATGGTCACGGTTTCTTCCCCAGCGCAATGTGATGCGCGTCCGCCGCCGCGATAAAGTTCAAAAGGCCGGCCACAATCAGAAAGGTCTTGCCATAATCCGCCGACGCATTCGCCGCCATCACGTTGCCCCAGTCCATGATGCGCGCCAGAATATATAGCGCTCCCGATCCCACGTCGCCAACGAAACCCAAAATGTCGAGGATGTCCCCGCCATTCGGCTTGTATATCCGTCCCTGCATGCCCAGGCCGATCACAAACATCGCGACCACCGAGATCATCAGCAGAAGGCCGCGCCCGTAGCGCCTCAGCAGAATGTGTCCCCCGCCCGGAATCAGCCAGCCCACGATCGGCGCCACCACCGCCATCGTGGTCAGCGGAAACTCCGGCTCAGTCGCTGTTTTTTTTGATTTCTCTGTCGTTGTCGGCTTGGCCATTCAGATCGTCACGATCTCTTTTTGTATTTTACCAGTCACCTCGGCGCTTCCCGGCCGCATCAGCACATCCACTTCCAGCCGCACGCCAAACTCGGGCAGGTAAATTCCCGGCTCCACCGAGAATAACGAGTTCGGCAGAATTCGCCGCTCGTCGTGAATCTCCAGATCATCCATGTTCGCGCCATTCGCATGCACCTCCGTGCCAATCGAATGGCCGGTGCGGTGGATGAAATACTCTCCATACTTCGCCTGCTGGATGTGCCCTCGTACCGCCCGATCCACTTCCCACCCCGCGATCGGTTTCCCCGCCGTGGCCGCGTCCTGCGCCGTCTTCACTCCCAGATCGCGCGCCTCGCCCACAATCTTGAAAACCTCGCGCTGCCGCTCCGAAGCCCCCTTGCCTACGATTCCCACCCACGTAATGTCGTAATACACTGCCCGCGGAGTATTCATCTTCGCCCACACATCCAGCAGAACAAAATCCCCTTCGCGAATCGCCACCGGATGGCTCGCACTCGACTCGTAGTGCGGATTCCCGCTGTTCGCATTCACCGCCACAATCGGAGGATCGTCCGTCACCATGTTCTCGCGCGCGAACGCTTCCATGAAAAATTGCTGAATCTCATGTTCGTGCGTCCCGCCATTGCGCACGCGCCGTCCAATCTCCTTGAAAGCCTCGGCCGTAACCGCGTCAATCACATCGCGCGCCGCAAAGTGCGACTGAATCTGCTCATCCGTCAACGTCGCTTCAAACTGCGCAATCAAATCCGCCGCGCTGACAATGTTCTTCCCCAGCCCGCGGATCATATCCGCCGTCCCCGCATCCACCATCGAAATCGTGAAGACAAAATTGTTCGGCGAATACTGCATCGCCACATCGCGATACGGGCCCAGAATCTGCTTCAGGCTGTCGAAAAGCTCCTGCCATCCCGCATATTGCTTCTTCACCCCGGGCAAAGAATCAAGGTGTCCCGACTCGATCTTGTGCACCAGCTTGACCGGCTCGCCCTGCGCCGGAATCAGGTAGTACCACCGCCGCGTCACCATCAGCCCATCCGGTAGCCCCAGCACGCGGTAAGCGATCGGGTCGCGATGGTGATGATCGTAGAAAAGCCACGCGTCAATATTGCGATCGCGCAAAGCTTGTTGGATGGCGGCCAGGTCCATATAGAAGGCTTATTCTACACGACCGCAACAGGGGTCGGGAGGGCTGGAAACCCCGGGGGCGAGACTCGTCTCGAACGTGACCTCACTCCTGGGCTGTTCCGGAAGTTCAGATCGGTCGCCATTCGTACGGGAACAATTTGCCCGCGGCTTCCGGGCTGAGCTTTCCGCCTGCACTTTCCACTGCGTGTGCCAACACGGGGTCGCGACCAGAGGCGAGATCATCGGCTCCGGGCAATACCAGTTCGTCTGGCAACACGCCATGATGTTCCAGGCTCAAACCATCAGTCATGATGATGTCGGCATCCGTAATCGATGCCCCGTAAAAGACCACCGTATCGATTCCCGATTTGTACTCGTAACGTTTGGCCTCCATCACGCTTCCGGAACTGCGATCTCCGAGGACGATACCTCTTTTTTCGATCTGTACGACACGCGCGAATAATTCCGCCGCTGAAGCTGACTTGCTGTCAACCAGCACCACCAGTTTGCCTGTGAACGGATGACCATGGGTCTTGGCGACCATCGGTTTTTGCTCAGACCTTCCAACGCGGTCTCCAATCTTGATTTCTTTCTCGAAGAACCCGGCGATTAGATACTTAAGGGTATCTATACTGCCACCCGGATTTCCCCGCAAATCGAGTACCAGCGTCTTGTGTTTGCGCGCCTTGCCGATCATGTTATCGACTTCCGAGTCGCTAAAGAAAAATTCGGGAAATTTTAAGACACCGACGTCGCCGTCCAATTCGACAAAGCGGGCGCGCTCAAGCTTCCTATCCCTTTCCCCTTCCCGCACCAGGTCCCAGATGTCGTTGTCGCTGCTGCTGCCGGTCAGATCCTTCACGCGCTTATTTTGGACGACGGTGGTAGTAGCATCCATCTGTCGTTGCTTTCCGCCCGGATCGCGGAGGCTGAGTCTTAAAACGGGCTGCGGACGTAGCTGCCTAAAAACATATTCCATCTTCCAGAGATTATCCCGGCTGGGAGTAAAACCGTTGAGCGCCACCAGTTCATCGCCCTGCCTCACACCTTTCTTTTCCGCGTCGCTCCCCGGCCGCACCTCGGTCACCAGGCAATGCTCTCCGACCATTTGCGCCTCCCACCCATAGTCGTAGTGGTTGGAGTGCGAAGGCGGCAGAAAAAACGTGTGGGAGTCATTAAGGGAATCCAGCGCGGCCGCCACTTCCGAAAGTGCACGGTTCATCGAGTCGGTTGAATTGATCCTCTGCTTCGCCGTTTCCACCTGGGCGTCCCAATTCACCCCGTGAAGCTTCGGATCGTAATAATGTTTCCTGATGTCCGAGGAAATCTCCTTGAGCATGTCCTGCGCACGGTCCCGATCAATGTTGCTGATTTTCTGACCCCACCCGGGGGTCGCAAGCAGTCCGATAGCGATCACTGATATCGTCAAACGAGGCCGCCTGAGTTCACGATGCATCTTCATCCCTCTTTATTGGAATTCTCAGCGGAGCGCCGCCCAGAATACACCCATATACGCTGAATAGTAACTGGAATTACTAAGCGAGTTAGCTCCTGAACGTCTAACTGACTTGTTTTCTGACTAGTCAATTAGAGACCCGCATAGATTAGCGAATGAGAAATGGTTCGTATAGCGGCCTGACTGCCCGGCCCGGGAGAGACACTCCACTTGCTCTACTCCCCGTATTTTTCCTTGAGCGCCCGCGCCATCTCATCGCGAAGCTGGCGATAGTCCGAGTGGACCGTTGCCCGCAGAGCGGCCTCGGTCGAACTGCCCCGCGCCAGAAGCTCCAGAATGCGGGCGACCTCGCTCATGCCATAAGCGTCGCGCACATATTCGCTCGCGGCGAGCGACTCAGCATAAGCAACCGCCGCCTCCGTCGCCGATAAGTTCATGAAGCTCCCCTCCAGCATATTGAACGGAATCTCATGTTCAGCGGCGAAGAGCTGCGCCAGTTGATGTCCATTGCCAGCCGACGACTTCCCCTCTTCCATCTGTGCAATGCCTTCATTCAGCCACGTCGGGCACCGGTTGCTCGACATCTGTGAGACAAATGAGTGCGTCAGTTCATGCTTAAGCACCCGCGCCAGGTCCGGAGTAACACTCTGCACCCCGCTGATCGGTATCCGCAGTTTGCCATCATTAATCGCGCCACTCCACGCCGGCGCGCGCGTCACATCGAAGAAAGCCTCTTTCGTATAAAGAGTGACTGCGATGGGGTTGCGCGGCGCGTAACCGAGATCGCGCGTCAAATCGTCAAAATCAGCGTCGAGTGTCGCCAGCAGATCGCGGCGAAAGCTGTCGGATGTCGCGTTGCCCTCAAAGTGAAGATTGAAATGGCTGCTTTCACGCTGCGAAAAATCCGCTTCCGCGCTCACCTCGCGTTCCGCCCGCTCCAGATACTGGCTGACCGTGGCGTCCGGCCTCAGAGCCAGCGACTTTTTCCACGAACCAATCGCCTCCGGAGTATGATCGCTGGCGAATTGCACGAAACCAAGCATCGCAATCGCATCGGCCGAATCAGGAGCCATGCTGGCCGCGCGTACCGCATACGGCAGTGCTTCCGAAGCATGACCCGTCCGCATCAGCGAGGCCGCATAATAAATGAGCAGCGTCGAATTATTCGGCTCGAAACGCAGCGCCGCGTCGTAATAAAGCTTGGCCTGAGGAAAATTGCCGCGATCGGATTCGTGCTTGCCCGCCAGAAAATAAGCCGTGGCCGCCAGTTCAGAATTGCCGGTCCGCTCCACCCCCGCCAATGCGTCGCTATCCACCTTCCCGTCGCGAATGACCTTTTCCGCAACCTCGCCTTCGTGGTTGAACGTTGGCGCGGGCGGAGTTACGTCGGGCGCGTTCGCTGCCGCGCCATGAACCGGCGCAGCGCCTCCAGCTTCAATCCGCTCCACCGACGATCGCGGGATGGCATAGGTATCTTCGCCAAGATCGTATTCCACGCGATCCGCCGTTTCCCGAACCTGGTCCGCCCGAATGGTTCGCCCATTCTTAAGATGAATGACGTCGGCGTGAGCAGACAGCGGCCAAAGCACTAGAATGAGGACAAGGACTCGCACACGCCTGAGTCTAACAACGCAGCCGAAGCCCGGTAAGGTGACGATGGTGCAGCACGTTACGGGTGCGTGGGCTCGAGTCCTAAGGTTTTTCTGAGAACTGAGAACCGGGAACTGAGAACTTTTCTATGCCGTCAGAGTTCGTCCGGTCGCGTTGGTCGCTTGCGCTGGCTTCCTGCCTGCTGGCTGCGCTCGCGTCCGCCCAGACGAACCCGCCCCTCCAGCCATGTCCGCAATCCAGCAGCGGCCTTTACGCCCGCATTCGCTCCGTCGCGCTCGATTCCCACCAGGTATATTTCGTCCGCGACGCCTCCATCGACCACGCCAGCCTCCACATCGATCTCGACGACGGCACCATCGCCTTCACCGAAGACATTTGCGGCCGCATTACCGGCGCCTTCTTTGAAGGTGAAGGCGAAATACGCCTCCGTCCGCCCAATCGCGCCGAGCGCGGATCGATGCAATTGTTCACCGGCATGGCCATTCTCGAAGAGCAATTTACCTCGGGATATCTGCGCTTCAACGACGACACCGCGGCCGATCTTCTCCCCACCTTAAAGCCCGCCCCTGAGCCCGCGGAATTTACAAAAAAATGGGATGACACCAGCCGTAATCTCGCGGACTTCGATGCCCTTCGCCTCTTCCTCGACTTCAGCCACTTTCTTCCCGAACCCCGCGGCCATGAGCCCGCGCAAAAGTTTCCTTCTTACCTGCACGCCCACTTACTCGGCAGAAAACTCGGCGCCTTTGAAGTCTTCTGGGATGCCAGCGTCGCTGAGCCGTTATGGGTCGGTCAGGCACGCAATAAAGATGACACCCTCTATTTCGATATCTGGACTTCCTTCGCCCCTCGCACCGCGGACAGCCCCGATGTCTCCTTGTCCAATGACGTCGCCATCACCAGCTTCCGCATTCAGGCCTGGGTCCAGCCTCCCACCCGGCTACGCGCCTCCACCGAGGCAAAAATAAGAATCGTCAAAGGAGGAGAAAGAACGCTCCTCTTTGAATTGTCGCGCTTTCTGAAAGTTGACTCTGTAGAAGCTGATGGCAAGCCCGTCGACTTCATCCAGAACCCGGCGATTGAAGGAACCCAGCTCCGCCGAAAAGGAAACGATGTCTTGGCGCTCGTCTTCCCCGCTCCCCTCCGACCCGTCGATGAGCTGAAATTGCGCTTCACCTATGCCGGCGAGGTGCTCTCCGAGGCTGGCAACGGATTGCTCTATGTAGGCGAACGTGGAACCTGGTATCCAAATTTCGGTTTAAGCCCGGCGCAGTTCGACATGGAGTTTCACTATCCCTCGATCTGGACACTGCTCGCGACCGGGAAACTGACCACCGGAAAACAACCCCTGCGCCGGACCTCCGATAGCCCTGAAACCAACCCCGGCGCAGCCACAGCGGCACCTTCCGCACTGCCTTCAGAAACTGTTTCCCATTGGACCTCCGAGCGCCCCATCCCGGTCGCCGGATTCAACCTCGGCAAGTATGTCAGGGCTGACGCCAGGGCAGGCAACATCCTCGTCCAGGCCTTCGGCACCAAAGGCGTCGAGAAATCTTTCCCCAAGCCCTCGGCGAAAGACATCGAACCCTTCCCCACTCCATCCCGGTCGCGACCGATCGAGCCAGCCGACCTCCCTCCGCCTGCTCCCTCCCCGGCTCACGACACTCAGGCCGTCGCCGATCGCGCCGCCAGGGCAATCGAGAATTTCTCCCAGTGGTTCGGCCCCTATCCCTACAGTTCGCTCGCGCTCACCCAAATGCCCGGTGACCTGAGCCAGGGTTGGCCCAGCCTGGTGTTTCTCTCCAGTTTCGCCTTTCTCAGTCCCCAGGAGCAGGCCGATCTCCATCTCGCCCCTCTAACCCGCGAACGCAATGATTTGGTCCTGGTTCACGAAACCGCCCATCAGTGGTGGGGCGACCTCGTCCTCTGGAGAAGCTATCGCGATCAGTGGATCTCCGAAGCCTTGGCTAACTATTCCGCCCTCCTCATCCTCGAACAAAAGAATCCCGAACAGTTCCACCAGATTCTCGAAAGCTACCGCCACGATCTTCTCAGCCAGAATAAAGATGGAGAGTGGTTGCGTGACGCCGGTCCGGTAACCCTCGGCCTCCGCCTCGATTCCTCCCACTTCCCCGACGGATACGAGGGCATCAGCTACGAACGCGGAACCTGGCTCTTTCACATGCTCCGCTCCATGCTCCGCGATGCAACCTTGCGCGACGCCTACAATCCGACTCACGATGCCGAAACGGAATCCCGTTCCCGGAAAACACGGTCCGGCGCGCCCCTCAACCCCGACGAACCCTTCTTCCGCGCCCTCCGCAAAATCAGAGACCTCTACGCCGGAAAATCCATCAGCACCGAACAGATGATTCGCGTCTTCGAAGACGCACTTCCCCGTCCGCTCTGGTACGAACATCGTCCGAAACTCGACTGGTTCCTCGACGGTTGGATCGAAGGAACCGCCATTCCTGAACTGCAGACCCGCGAAATTCGCATCGCGCAAAAGGCGGGCGTGACCACGGTTACAGGCGTGATCGTTCAAAAGGGCGCGCCCAACGATCTCGTCACTCCCATCCCCGTCTACGCCGCCACCGGAAACTCCTTGGTCTTTCTAGGCCAAGTGCTCGCCGATGGCCAGGAAACCACCTTCCACCTGATAGCTCCGGACGGCACCCGCAAAGTCGTGCTCGATCCCAACCAGACCCTTCTCACCTCGCCCAAATAGCAGCCCCCCATTTTCCCCCTCACGCGAGGCCCTCCAATTGCTCAATCAGCTTCAGCCCCGTATGGGAGACAGCATGACTCTTCATCCCCACGAAATACCACCCGCCCCAGCAAGTGATCGAAATAACCGAGGTGAACGAAATGATCGAGGTGATCGGTCCAGGCGCCGCGTGATTCTCTTAGTAGAGGACGAGCCCTTCGTGCGCGAGACCACCTGCAGCATTCTCCAGAGCGCGGGCTTCGACGTTCTTCCCGCTCCAGACGCGTCAACCGCCCTTCAGCTTTACGAAGATCGCCCTCGTCCCATCGATCTCATCATGACTGACATGGTGCTTCCCGGCCGTTCCGGCAAGCAACTCGGCGACGACCTCCGGCAGCGTTCGCCCGAGATCGCCGTCCTGATAACCTCCGGTTACGGCAACCTCGAATATGAACAGCTCGACCGTGAACAAAAAGAACCGGGCTCCAGAACCCACTTCCTCGCGAAACCATATTCCCGGCGAACCCTGGTCGAAAAGATCGAGAAGATTCTAGGCGGAGCCACGCGAGCGCGCCCAGCAACCCAAGCCGGATAACACCCGTCTTTCCCCATGCATCCCAGCGTCCTCCGTGGTCAAGAATTGCCTAGCGCCCGCAGCGTCGTGCTCCGGAAGCTTATAATCCTAGGTTCCCATCCCAAGGAGCATTCATGAACCTAGCAGGTCGAGTAGCGCTGGTCACCGGAGCGTCGCAAGGCATAGGCCAGGCCTGCGCGCAAGCGCTGGCGCATCACGGAGCATCCATCATCGCAGCCGCCCGCAACCAGCAGAAGCTCGACGAACTCGTGGCCCAGATCACAGCCGATGGAGGCGCCGCCAAAGCCATCGTCATCGACGTCTCTGACGAAGAGCAGGTGAAATCCGGCATCAAGTCCGCCCTCGCCGAATTCGGCAAGATCGACATCTTAGTCAACAACGCCGGAATCACCCGCGACCAACTCGTCATGCGCATGAAGCGCCCCGATTGGGACGCCGTCCTCAACACCAACCTCACCTCCGCCTATCTCTGCATCCAGCAGGTCATCAGCTCCATGCTCAAGCAGCGCTGGGGACGAATCATCAACGTCACCAGCGTCTTCGGCCAGATGGGTCAGGCAGGCCAGGCGAATTACTCCGCCTCCAAAGCCGGACTGATCGGCCTCACCATGGCCATGGCCCGCGAAGTAGCCTCGCGCAACATCACCTGCAATGCCGTCGCTCCCGGATTCATCGAGACCAGCATGACCGCCGTCCTCAGCGAAGAATTCAGACAGAACGCCGTAAAGTCCATCCCGCTGGGAAGAGTAGGCTGCCCCGATGACGTAGCCCACGCCGTCTGCTTCCTCGCCTCCGACGAAGCCTCCTACATCACCGGCCACGTCCTGAACGTAAACGGCGGGTTGTTGATGGGGTAAAGAATTCAGTTCTCAGTTCCCGGGCTGTCCTCGGACTATTACTGACCACTGATATTGTTGCGTTGGATGTCTGTGATTGGACTCACTTGCTGGTTGTGATGAAAGAGGTTGCGCGCGCCTAGGCTATCCCTGACGGGCGCAATTCGGACCTGGGTGGCTTCCGCGCCCCATGACGGATGTGAAGGATCTCGATTTCGCGCCTGGCTTCCCGGACGTGGTAATAAATGAGAAATGGGCTGTGCGCCAATTTTCGAACGCGGGTCCGTTTCCGAATCAGTCCACCCATGCGCGGGAACTTAGCCAGCAGGTCGATGTGCTCGATCAGCGAACTGCCGAAGCGGGAGGCAGCTTCCGCGTCATCCTCGGCAATGTGGCCGACGATTTCCGCGAGATCGTCTAGCGCCTTTTGCGTGTAGAGGAGTCGGTAGTCCACTTGGGCAAGAGCCGGCGGACTTCTTCCGCAGGCACGGTTCGACCGGCTTCAGCGTCCCGCATTCCCTGGTCGATGGCGGCGAGCGTCTCCTCGTCTTCATCATCGACGACGGGAGCGGGATTTTCTAAATCGAACTTTTTTGACTTCGCCATGGGGTCATCGTAGCACGAACAGTTTCAACCAAGTGAAAATCGCACGGGGTGCCGAGAGTTCCGTTTCACTCGGGATGAAACGGGGGGCCGCGTCACCACGAGAAACAGCCCCGGGGTCAGACCAAGAGCCCAGACGAAGCTATCCGCGCCAATTCAGGATGGGAAAATGAAGGAAAGGCGAAAGTGTGCCAGCGCTCGAAAGCACGGAGCGAGGCTACCCTCTTGTTCTCACGGCTTTGCATGTACGTACAATGTGTACATACAATTATGCAAGTACAAAGTGTTTCACGTGAAACACTGTGCGCACATAACACCGCGCGCACAACATCACACGTGCCGCGTGAATCGTACGGCCCGTGCCTACCTACTTTCGGAGGCTCTACTTTAGTGGGGGTCGCGGACCACCAGGATCATCCCCGGCCGCAGCGACGCAATATTCCGGTTGTCTTTCTTGAGGGCGGAAACGGTGGTGTTATACGAGTTGGCGATGGAATACAGGGTCTCGCCCTGCTTCACTTTGTGATGCTGCACGGCGGGATGAGCAGCGCTCGCCTCGGCACTCATCTTGGTTTTGGTCTTTGGGCTCGCGGCTTCGCTTGCCGGTTTCGTTCCAGCCTTCGTCGCGACAGTCTGATGCGACCGGCTTGAGCTCTTGCCGGCGACGTGACCTTCCCGCGTCGTCTCCCGCGCTCCCGGCGTCACCGGCAAGTGGAGATACAGCACCTTTCTTCCCGCGAGACTTTCGCCTTTCACGTGGTTCCAGCTGCGCACCATCTTCTCTGAGACGCCGAAATCCGCCGCCACCGATTCCACCGTGTCTCCCTTGCGCACCTTGTAGCGGGTAAGAGTGTGGGAGTAGGTCGACGAATCGCTCTGCTTGCCGGGAGCAATCGGAATGATGAGACGGCTTTCGGGTGCCAGCGCATCGCCGTTCGATCCGCGTAAGTCATTGGCTTCGGCGATAGCCTTCGGAGTCGTGTGATAGGTGCGCGCAATGGCGGCCAGCGTTTCTCCGTCCAGCACCTTGTGATAACGCCACGAGACGCGCTTGTCGGTGGGAATCGCCGCAACCGCGGTTTCGAACTTGTCGGCGCTTCCCGCGGGCACGTGGAGCTCGAACTCACTGTCTTTCGGCGTCGTCAGCCGCAGCAGGCTGGGATTCAGATCGGCCAGGTCTTCAGCCTTGGCATCGACGCACTCCGCCACCAGCCGCAGGTCGATGGGATAGTTGATCTTCACCGTGTCGTACGGAATTGGCTTATCTTTGACTACTGAATCCAACCCATACTGCGCCGGATTCTTCGCCATGATGGTGACGGCCAGAATGATGGGCACATAGTTGCGCGTCTCCTGGGGCAGCACGTTGCGGCGGTAGAGCTCCCAGAAATCGGCGTAGCCCGTGCGCTTCACCGCGCTCTGTACCGTTCCTGGCCCGGAGTTATAAGCGGCCATCGCCAGATACCAGTCTCCGAACTGGTTGTAGAGATCTTTCAGGTGATGCGCGGCCGCGCGCGTGGCTTTCTCGGGATCCTGGCGATCGTCGACCCACCAGCTGTGCTCGAGTCCGTAGCCTTGTCCGCGGCTGGCCATGAACTGCCACATGCCGCGCGCCCCCGCGCGCGAGACGGCCACCGGGTGGAATCCGGATTCGGCCTGCGCCAGGTAAATGAGGTCTTGCGGCACTCCTTCTTCTTTGAGCGTCCGGCGGATCATGTCTTCATACCGGCCGGAACGGGCCAGGGCGCGCTCGACCGTGCCGCGTCCGCGGGTTGAGAAGTAGTTGATATAGCCGGCAACCTGATCGGTCATCATCAGCGGCAAATCCGAACGCGTGGACTTGATCTCCGCTTCCGCCTTGGCTTTGACGTTCTGGTCGACCGCCGGGGTCAGCTCGTTGGCCTCGTCAATCGGCGCGGGCTCGGACATCTGCTCAGCGAAGCCGTCTCCTTGCTGCAGGGCGGCGAGTTCGAGGGCGTTGACGCCGTCAAGGATGCGGTCGAGCTCTTGTTCGAGCCGGTCGTCGCTGCGCAGATCGAGCCCGCTGCCTAAGAGCAGGTTGAAGGCAGAATCAAAGTTTTGTTTTGCCGCTTCGAGGTGCCCGGCGTGGTAGTTATCCTGCCCCGTCTGGTATTCCTTCTCTACGCGGGCGATCAACTCGCCGGCGGGATCGGCCTGAAGTTGCTGGGGTACCTGCGCCTTCGATTGTGGCTCGGCGTTCGCCGCTTGCTTTTTCTGATCCGGCGGGCTGCTGGCAGCCATCAAGGCCGGAGCCTGCGCCCGCGACGGCGGCATAAACGACTTCTGGGCCGTCTGGCATCCGAGCGTTGCCGCGAGCCCGGCGATGAGCGGAAAGACCCGGAAACAGTGGGAAGAAAACCTCATATTTTCAAAAACTTACCGCTACGGCATCTCAGCCAACGCAATAACGTCCTCTAGTATGAGATGGTACTATCGCAAAATTCGTCGGGTCAACGCCACAGAAGAACCATTACCCCCGTTACCTTGGGAACCGCCTGCGGATGTTACCTCAAGGCGCACCGGCATAGCAAACACGGGTAAGGCAAGGCAGCAGATCGGCCAATTACACGCTGTGACGGGGGCTATGCCCGGTGGACTTTGGTGTGAAAGCGGGGCGAAGCCCAGCCAGAACGGGGCAGAGCCCCGTCACCACACCCACCGGAGTCTTTCACCACACTTACGTCATCGAAAGCGACTATGAAGGCTATACAGATTCAACGCACCGGCGGGCCGGAAGTAATGGAACTGGTCGACATTCCAGCTCCGCAGCCAAAATCGAATGAAGCCGTCGTCAAGATCAAGGCGGCGGGCGTTAACTTTATCGATGTCTACAACCGCGAGGGTCGTTATAAGTCGCCGCTGCCATTGGTTCTAGGGCAGGAGGCGGCGGGCGTGGTTCTGGCCCTCGGCTCCGACCTGCTCGAACATCCGGGCGGATTGGCGGTGGGCGATCCTGTTGCCTACACCTCGGTGCTTGGCAGTTACGCCGAATACGCCGCCGTGCCGGCTGACCGCCTGGTGAAGATTCCTACGGGAGTCACCGAGCGTGAAGCTGCCGCCGCCATGCTCCAGGGAATGACCGCGCACTACCTGTCGCACGATACCTATCCCCTGAAGTCAGGCGAGACGGCGCTGATTCACGCCGCCGCCGGCGGTGTCGGGCTGTTGCTGGTGCAGATGGCGCACAACATCGGCGCGCGCGTGATTGCCACAGTTTCGACCGAAGAAAAGGCCAAGCTGGCACGGGCGGCAGGAGCGGACGACATCATCCTTTATACACAGGTCGATTTTGAGGCCGAGACGAAGCGACTGATGAGCGGAGAAAAGATGGGCGGAGAAAAGACCGGCGGCAAGGGCGTGGATGTCGTCTACGACTCGGTCGGCAAGACGACCTTCGATAAAGGTCTGAACCTGCTCCGTCCGCGCGGCATGATGGTGCTCTTCGGAGGCTCGAGCGGAGCAGTCGCGCCCCTGGATCCGCTGGTGCTGACGCAGAAGGGATCTCTTTTTCTGACGCGGCCTTCGCTGGGGAATTATATTGCGACCTCACAGGAGTTGCAGGCGCGGGCGGGCGCGGTCTTCGCCATGATTCGCGACGGCAAGCTCAAGTTGCGGATCGAGCATGTCTATCCTCTCGCCGAAGCGCAACAGGCGCATCGCGATCTGGAATCGCGCAAGACGACAGGGAAACTACTGCTGCTGCCAGACTAGCCTGCGGAGTGACTCAGGTCAGCGCCAAAAAAGACGAGCGCGAACCTGCGGCGCCATGCAGTTCATCCCGTGTCGTTTGCACCATGGTGTTCGCACCAACCAGTTCCGGATGCGGATAATCTAGATCTCATGCCCTTCGTTGAATTGACAAGCTCGCCGCACGCGCCTGAAGTTCGCCCGGTTCGAATCCACTACCGTGAGGTGAGCAGCGGACCGCCGATCGTGTTCCTGCACGGTGGCTGGGGCTATGGGGTGTATCCGGTTGACCAGCAAATCGACCGGCAGGGCGATCGACAAAATGGCGGGCAGCTCGAAGCATTGGGCGCCCAGTTCCGCTTCGTGATTCCCGATCGCTCCGGCTACGGCCGCTCTTCGCGAGTGCCGATCGAGATGCCGATCGACTTTCATCGCCGCGCCGCCGAAGAGACGCTTCTCGTCATGGATGCACTCGGCATCGAGCGCGCGGTTTTCTGGGGACACAGCGATGGCGCGGTCATTGCCGCGAAGCTTGGCCTCCTCTCGCCCGAACGTTGCGAACGCCTGATTCTGGAAGCGTTCCATTTCCATCCGAACAAACCCGCCTCGCACAATTTCTTTCAGCGCTTTGCCGATCATCCGGAAGAGGTCAACGCAAAAGCGCAGAGCTTACTCGCGGCGGATCATGGCGCGAGACGATGGAAGCAAGCGATCCAGCGGAATTGCCGCGTGTGGCTGAGGCTTGCGGCCCAGAGCACGTGCCCGGACGAAGACTTGTATGAAGGGCGACTCGGCGAACTGAGAGTGCCTGTAACTTTTCTTCACGGAAAACACGATCCGCGAACCGAACCTGACGAGATGAAACGCGTGCAGGAAGCGTTACCGCGCGCGGAAATGCGTTTCATCGAGAACGGACGTCACAGTCCACACAGCGAATCGGCATGCTGGAGCGAGTTCAACAGCCTTCTCCGGGAAGTGCTCGCGTAAGCAGGTGTCTGGTGTCAGGCGTCTGGCGCCGGATCTCACCTAGGACCCTTTGCGGCGCGAGTAGTTCTTCAGATATCCCGGCATCTCCTGCTCGCAGCGCTCGTCGCGAATGGCCGCGCCGACCGTCATCTCCAGCGGAATCACTCCGGCCCAGGTAGGGAATGAATAATCCTCTTCATCGTCCACCGGCGGCCCAACCCGGACTTTGGCCGAGAATTCATCGATCGGAACACGCAGCACCGACGTTGCCTTCAACTCTTTCTCGTTGGGCTGCCGCGAGTCATCCCAGCGACCGGGGATGATGTGCTCCGACAAGGCGCGCAGGGCCGCGAGCTTCTCCGCGGGATCATCCACCAACGTCGCCGTGCCCAGAATCGCCACCGAGCGGTAGTTCATCGAGTGATTGAAGACGGAGCGGGCCAGCACTAATCCATCGAGCAGCGTGACCGTGACGCAGACCGGCGCGCCTTGATCGAGATTGCGCAACATGCGGCTGGCCGCCGAGCCGTGAATGTAGAGCATGTCCCCATCGCGTCCATAGGACGTCGGGATCACGAAAGGCTGCGCGTCAGAATTGGAATTGGCGACGAAGCCGACGTGGCAGAGAAAAGCTTCATCGAGAATCTGATAGATGGCCTCGCGGTCGTACACCGCGCGCTGCGGCTCGCGCACCACGCGCGTGCGGGGAGTGGGATTGGAGTTCGTAGAACTTAGTTCGGAGGACATGAAGCTGATTTCCCAGGCAGGCGCCAAGAATGAGTGACGGAGAATTCTAGCAGGACGATGGCACGATAATGCGACGAATCGATCGATGGACCGACAACCCGGTTCGCGCTTGGCGTTACAACAGTCCGCCGGTTTGGATCGCCAAGGTGCTGAGCGCCATCTCCAGTTTGGTGATGGCTTCGCCGAGTTCGGGATGATTTCCGACCTTCTTCTGTAGTTCCTTCAGAATCTGGTGAGCGCTGGCTACGTGCTCGGCGGCTGGGACTGCGGTTTGCTCGGGCTTGGGATCGTTGGGCGTGGGCATGGTGTTGGCTCCCCTGTACAAATCGATTCTATACAGGATTGTCGTCATGCGAGCCTCGCCGGCTATCTAGCCTTCAAACTTTTCTGGCCACTGCTGCGCACCGTGATAGATGGCGAGGACGATGATACGTTCCTTCTCGATGCTGTAAGCGAGGATGAAGGGCGTGTTCGAAACGACCAGTTCCCGGGTGCCGCGGACGCGGCCTGCCCTCCCTGACATGGGGAAGGTGGCGAGCTGTTGAACGCTGTTTGCGATGTGCAGCGTGACCCGAAAGGCGACCTCCTCGCTATTGGACAGAGCGATATAGTCATGCACCTGATCCAGGTGCAGCAACGCCTGTTCGGTCCATTCGATCATTGGCTCGATGATCGGTTCGATGGTCGGCTCGATGATCGGCTCGATGATCGGCGGGCGCGCCCGGTCCTCTTGAGCCGATGGACGACTTCGTCGTGGCTGACGACGAGGCCCTTTCGCAGGTCCTCAAGTCCCTTGCGCACAAGCGCATCCTGGTAGGCGTGCAGTTCGATGTAGTTCGTGATGGCTTCATTGATGAGATAGCTGCGCGGGCGATCGTGCGCCACGGCGAGCGAATCGAGCGCTTCAATCTTGGAGGCGTCGGCACGGAAGCTGATGGTCTTTTCTGTGGTACTCATAATACGCGTAATATACTCGGTATTGCGTTGTAATGCACGCATGGCGACGTGACGCGATGGGCTACTTGCGACGGCGAGGAACCGGCGGCTTTTCTTCTTCCAGCACCGCAAACTGAATCTTCTTCTCCACCGGGTCAATACGATCCACCAGCACGCGCACGCGATCGCCCAGGCCGTAGATTTTGCGCGAGCGCTGGCCGATGATCTGGCGCGTGGCTTCGTGGTAGGTGAAGCGGTCATTTTTATCGGAACTGTCCAGCGTGTTGAGCGGCACCAGGCCTTCCACAAAGAGGTCGGTGAGTTCCACGAAGAAGCCGAATTTGGTCACGCTGATGATCAGGCCGTCGAAGTCTTCGCCGATGCGGCGCTCCATGAATTTCATTTTCTTCCATTCCATCAGGCCGCGTTCGGCTTCGTCGGCGCGGCGTTCGGACTGGCTGGATTCGTCGGCGATGGTGTGCAGTTCTTCGAGCGCGATCGGGCCGCCGAGGGGTTCAAGCGCGTGCTGATGCGCGTCGCGGTCGCGGCGCTTCGACCAGGGGGAAGGCGGCAAGTCCGTGGCATTTTCCTGTTTGTGTGGTGACGGGCCTTCGCCCCGTCCCTGCGGGGCAGGGCCCCGCTTCGACGCAAGATCGAGTGATTGCGACGCCCCCACCGGTACTTCTCCGTCCATCTTTTCGGCCGAATCGCGCAGCACATCTTTCAGGATGCGGTGCACGATCAGGTCGGGATAGCGGCGGATGGGCGAAGTGAAATGCGTGTAGGTGGTGGCGGCCAGCGCGAAGTGTCCGCGATTTTCTTCGGAGTAGCGCGCCTGCTTCAGCGACCGCAGCATCAGAAAACTCAGGATTCGCTCCTCCGGCTTGCCCGCAATCTTCTCCGTGAGCTTCTGATACATGCGCGGAGTGATGTGGACTTCCTTGGGCACTTCGATTTCGCGGACGCGTTTGCCCGTGCCGCGAGCGTCGCGGCGGTCGGCTTTTAATTGCACGCGCTGGATGGGCAGGGCGCCTACCCCCAGCGAGTATCCGAAAGTTGCGGCGATGACCTCGAAATCATAAACGCGCTTGGCGTCGGGCTTCTCGTGGATACGGTAGAGCGATGCGATGCGTTTGTTCTCCAGATAATGAGCGACACACTCGTTAGCCGAGAGCATGAATTCTTCAATCAGGCGATGAGCGACGTTGCGCTCGGAGCGCGTGATGCTCTTCATCAATCCGAATTCGTCAAACTCGATGACGGCTTCCGGAAGATCGAAGTCAATCGATCCGCGGCGCTTGCGCTTGCGGTTCAGGATCATCGCCAGATCGCGCATGCGTTCGAAGTGGTCGACCTGGGCTGCATATTCGCGGCGGGCTTCGACGCTCCCTTCGGCTTCTATGTCGATCACCGCATTCACGGCTGTATAAGTCATGCGGTTGGCGCTGCGAATCACGCCTTCATTGATTTCGTAGCCGGCGATCTCGCCGTGGTGGTCGATCTCCATGGTGCAGGAGAGCACGAGACGATCGACTTGCGGACGCAGGCTGCAAATGTCGGTCGAGAGTTCGAGCGGCAGCATGGGGACGGCGCGATCGGGGAAATAGACACTGGTGCCGCGCAGCCGCGCCTCCTGATCGAGCGGGGAGTCAGGCGTTACGTACTGGGCGACGTCGGCGATGTGAACCTGCAATTCGTAGTTGCCATTTTCGAGCAGGCGGACGTGGACGGCGTCATCGAAATCGCGCGCGGTCTCGCCATCGATGGTGACGATGGGGAAATCGCGGTAATCGCGGCGGCGGCGTAAGGCATCGGCGGGAATGTATGAGGGGATAGCTTGCGCCTCCTCGATCACTTCGGGCGGGAAGCGGTGAGGCAGGTGGAATTTGCGGATCATGATCTCGACATCGACTCCGAAATCACTTTCTTCGCCGAGAATTTCGACGACCCGGCCGCGCGGTTGCTGCGTGGCGCTCGGCCAGTCGGTGATTTCCACGTCGACGACGACGCCTTCGAGATCCTGCCAGTCGGTGTGGACGGCCGCTTCGTCGCCGATTACGCGATGCTTTACTTTCGATTTTCCCGGTTGATCTTTCTCGGCGTTCTCTGCGCCCTCGGCGGTTAAAGGTTTGGGATTCTCCATTCCCGGAGGGATTACGATTTCCTGCGTGACTTTTTCGTCGATGGGCTTGACGTAGTTGTGGCGGCGCCCGTAGTGGAAGATGCCTACGACGGTGGGATGCGCGCGCGATAACGAGCGAACGATGCGTCCTTCAGCGCGGCCATCGGCGCCGACGGCGGCGACTTCCACCAGCACGCGGTCGCCGTGCATGGAAGATCCAATGGCATGTGGAGGAATGAAGACATCGCCAGCCAGGCGAGCCTTCAGGCTGTCATCGAGCGAAGTGGCTTCGGGAATCACGAAGCCGTAGCCATCGCGGTGCATGGTCAGGCGGCCGACCAGCAGGTTGCGTCCTTTGGCGGCTTGCGGAATGGCATAGCGCTCGGAATCGACCTGCAGCAACTCGCCTTTGCTGACGAGCGCGTAAAGGCGATCGGTTAATTCGCGTCGCGCTTCGCCTTTCACTCCGAGCTCGCGCAACAGTTGCTTGTGGCTCGCCGTCTTTTTAGGCTGGCGCGCGATGTGGCGGAGGATGGCGGAATCGGTCAACATCGGTTCTCGGTTTTCGGTTCTCAGTTCTTAGTTCTCGGGGTTGGCTCAGTTGCTGCGAACTGAGAACCGGGAACTGCGAGGTGAGCTACGATCAGCGCAGATACTTCTCTTCAATGATTCTCCGATGATGGAGCTCGTGTCCGGCGATGACGTACGCCAGCGCTCGCACGGTGACTTCGTTATTCGAGGCTTGGCCGCGACGAATCCAGGCAGCCTCGTCGAGATTGCGAAACAGGGAAATCGTGGCGCGGCGCACGGCGATATAGTCTTCGATCAGGTCGGAAAGCGTACGCCGCGCGAAGGGAGCATTGCGGACGTAGTCGTCCTGCTCGAATCCTTCAAGCGGCGTGGCGTCGCCGCGCGAGAAACGCAGCGCACGATAGCTCATGATGCGTTCGGTGTCGTTGACGTGGCCGAGGAGTTCTTTCAGGCTCCACTTATCGGGCGCGTAACGGAAATCGCCGTCCTCGTCGGTGCGACCGGTGAGCAGCAGAAGCGTCTTCCGGCACTGGTCGTCGAAGGCGCCGAGAATGTCATTTCCCGCCACCAGCGAGATGTAGCGATCGTAATAAGGAGCGAATTCTCCGGGCTGCGGCCGCAGCAGGTAGTTGGTCGAGGTTAGAGTCGTCTCACTCAAATTCATAGTGGCCTCCTCGGGGCGCGAAGGTTGGACGTGTCCCAAGGGTCCATAGTAACGGATAAAAGAATATCGGATAGTTATGGAGGACGTTAAGGCCGACGGCGGAAACCGGATAGAAGAATTACCTGCGAGCCGGGCAGCCCTTACACGGCTGCGGCACGGCGGATTGCAGGATGCCAAGGGGAATCAGGCGGGGAACTATGAAAATCAATAAGAAAAGCTTGATTTCCACAGCATCTGGCGTTTACTGAGGAGTACAATTCGATTTGGCAGCCGAAATGCGGCAAGTCCAGAATACCCTTTATTGATAAACAGGAAAGGATTTCGACAACAATGTGGAAGCCCACGAATCAACCTGCGACACCTGGCCGGCCGGCGGAGCCGGAGCGTCAGAGCCCATCCACGGCGACTACGGCACCCCTGATGAGCCCGAGCGAGCCCGCGGCTGCGCCGCGCCCGGTTACCACTACCACTTCTGACCAGGCCACGATTGGCAAGTCGCTGGTGATTAAAGGTGAAGTGACCGGTTCTGAATCCTTGTATATTGACGGACGAGTGGAAGGATCGATCAACCTCTCCGGCAATCGCGTCACCATCGGACGCAATGGCGTGGTCGCGGCCAACATCAGCGCCAGAGAGATTGTTGTGCTCGGCAAAGTGCGCGGCAACCTGACCGCCAGCGATCGCGTGGACATCCGCAGCGACGGGTCACTGACCGGCGACGTAGTGGCAGCGCGCATCTCCATCGAAGACGGCGCGTTCTTCAAAGGCGGCATCGACATTCGCAAGGCGGGAGCGACGGGAGCCAAGACCGAGACGCGGGAAGAGCCGGTCAAGAGCGTCTCCAGCGCGACGCCGGAACCAGCGATTGCAGCGAGAGCGTAGAGACGCGGTTCGCGGATCGTCGTTCGCTATTCGCTCATCGGCGGCATAGTTTAAGAAACGGACCTCTTTTCCGAGGTCCGTTTTATTTTGCTGCCACTTAGGTTTAATCGCGACCGGCGAAGAGCGAACGCCGATCTCATGGCTCCGTACCCGTAGAGCGTGTTTCCGCGGCTTGCGCTTCGGCCACGACCGGCAGCGAAGTTTTCTTCCTGCGCAAATCCCCGGGTAGTTCCGAACGTAACAGCCAGAGCCCGGCGGATACGGCTGCGGCCCAGGTTAGCGACGCCAGCGCGAGCGCGAGCAGATCGGCGCGGCGGCTGCCGTCGAGCGTCACGCTGCGCATGACTTCGTAACTCAGTCCTCCGGAAACCGCGCCCACCACGGCGGCTTTGCCTAATTCCCTCCAATTCATTCCGCCCAAGGGCACCATGCCGCGGAAGTGCAGCAACGCAGCGATGGCCAACGCATTCGCCGTGATCCCGATATCGGACGCGATGGCGAGTCCGGTGACGGAGAGCGTCCGGAAGCACAGGGCATAGACCGGCAGAGAGGCTAAAGTGATCATGCTGGTGGCAATCATCGGAGTCAGCGTGTTGCCCGAAGCGTAGAATGCGCGAGCATACAGCGCCTGGCTCGACCACAAAGCGAGCGAGAGGGAAAACCAGAAGAAGTAAACCGCCGTGGAAGTGGAATCGTCGAAGGTAAAATGACCACGGCGATAGACGAGATCGATCAGCGGAAGAGCAATGGCCATCATCCATCCAGTCATCAGCAGAGATGCCGCCGTGATGCGATAGACCGAAGCGTTGACGGTGGCGGCAAATTCGTCGAACTTTTTTTCTCCGAAGAGGCGCGAGAAAAACGGCAGCGATGCCTGGCCCGCCGCTTGCCCCAGAATGGCGATGGGAACGGCGAAAAGCCGCTTGGCATAATTGAGGCGCGCAATGTCGCCGATTCCGCTCGACGCGAAGTAGCGGAGAATCCAATCGTCGGCGGTGACGAGCGAAACGCCGAGCATCAGCGGAATGGACAGCCGTACCCACTCGCGGAAGGCGGGATTCTTCACCTCGAACGAAGGCCGGTAGCCGGTGCCGATTTTCGCGGCTCCGATGGCATTGATGAGAAATGGACCGGCAACGCTGCCGACGAGCGCACCGAACGCGAGCGACGCGATGCCCATCTGGCGCCCCGCGACCACGCCCCCCACGATGATGAAGACGTTGTAAATCAGCGGGCCGAAGGCGGGCAACAGAAAGAGCCGGTGCGACAGCAAGACAGCCGAAACCACTCCTCCGACATAAAAGAAAACCTGCGCGGGCAGCAAAATTCGCGTCAGGTGAACGCAAAGCTGCATCTGGTCGGGCGTGAAGCCGTGGAACATCCAGCCGGCGAATTGCGGCGTGAAAATTTCGGCGATGACGGTGCCCACAACCAGCACGCTCGTCATCACCGTAATAATGATGGAGAAAGTTTTCTGCGCGTCCTGTTCGCGCTTCTCCGCCATAAATCGCGTATAGATGGAGATGAATGTGATCGACGCCGTGCCTCCGGCGACGATGTAGTTGAGCCAATCGGGCAGAGTGAACGCGGCAACGTAGGCGTCGGTTTGCTGTCCCGCTCCGAAGGCATAGGCGATATAGGCTTCGCGGATGTAGCCGATCACGCGCGAGAGCATGATGGCCGTCATCAGCAGCAAGGTTGCCGAGTAGGCGGAGTGCTGGTGCGAGGGACGAAAGAAGCGCAGCAAACGCATCCTTCGCAGATTAACCCATCTGAGGGTTGGCGGGAGAGTTATCGGCGGGATGGAATCGGAAGTGGCAATTGGGAATAGCGTGAAAATGCTTTAAGCATTACCGCATGCCGGCAAGTTCGGCCGCGTTCTCAACCCGTGGTTTGATTCCCTTGCCAATTCCTCGGCTCTCGGCGATTCTCAGGTCGTAGTCATTCTGCAGATTAAGCCAAAACTGGGCGGGCAGGCCGAAGTACTTCCCCAGGCGAATGGCAGAGTCGGCGCTAATAGCCCGGTCCCCACGGACGATTTCATAGATGCCGGGGAAATTGAGAGCCTTCGCCAGTGCATAGCTACTGAGGCCCATCGGTTCCATGAATTCGGTCTTGAGAATATCTCCCGGATGAACTGCAAATATTTTTCTGATTTTCGCCATGGACGCTCCACCACTCAATGATTCTCGCAGGCGCCTTAGTCAAAAGGAATGGGCAAATGCGATAGGATTTCCATGACTCCTGTCTCATGCCCCTTTTCTGCGATGTCGCCCTAGCCGTACCCCTCGACATGGCGTTCACCTACGCCATTCCTCCGGGCATGGAGCCAGTCGTGGGTGGACGCGTGCTGGTGCCGTTCCGGCAGCAGCGGCTGTCGGGCATTGTGGTTGAACTGCACGATCGCCCGCCGCAGGTCAACAATTCTGCTTCGGCTTCCGCATCCGCTTCTCCGGTGAAAATCAAGAAGGTGATTGAGGCGCTCGATCTTTCGCCGGTTCTCGATGAACACCTGTTGAAACTCGGCAAGTGGATTGCCGATTACTATCTCGCGCCGATCGGAGAAGTGTTTCGCACCATGCTGCCGCTATCGGCGGAGTTCAAGCGCGCGATCACCTACCGCATCACCGATGCGGGGCAGATGGCGCTGCATCTGGCGGGGATGTCAGGTTCTCCGGCGCGGTCGCAGCGCACCCCGGAGCAGCAGTTGATTGAATTTCGCGTCCTCGATTATCTGGCGGAACGGGAAAACGTGCGCGAAGAGCGTCTCCGCGGTGCGACTCACGTGGGGAGGGCGCTGCTTGGGGGGATGGTGCGGAAGAAGTGGATTGCGCGCGAAGATGTGTCGGCGGCACGCGACGCGGCGCGCCTGGTAAAGGTGGCGGTGCTGCGAAGCGTTGATGGAGCGGCGGGCGTCCCCGCCCGGCAGGACGGGCGAGACGCCCGTCCCTCCACGAGCAAAGCCTCGAGCAAAGAAAAGAAACTTAATGAGAACCAGCGCACGCTGATGGAAGCTTTAACCGCGGCAGGCGGACGATCGCCGGTCGAGGCCCTGCGCGAGTTGGATATCCCGCGCACGACGCTCGGTACGCTGGTACGGCGCGGGCTGGTTGAACTGGTCGATGAGCCGCAAGATTTCACGGTCTCTACAATCAAGCCGCGGCGCTCTCCGTTTGAATTCGAATTCAGCGCAGCGCAAAAAGAGGCGCTGGCGAAGATCGGCGACGCCGTCGCCGCGCGCAAATTTGCGGGCCTGCTGCTGCATGGCATCACCGGTTCGGGAAAGACGGCTGTGTACTTAGCCTGTATGCGCGAGGTGCTGGAGCAGGGGCGATCGTCGATCCTGCTGGTGCCGGAAATTGGCCTGACTCCAGCCGTGGCCGCCGATCTGCATCAGGTGTTCGGAGATGAAGTGGCCATCCTGCACTCCGGGCTCTCGAATGCCGAGCGCGCCGAGCAGTGGCACCGCATTCGGCGCGGTGAGGCGCGTGTGGTCGCCGGAACCCGCTCGGCGGTGTTCGCGCCGGTCAGCGATCTGGCGCTCGTCATCGTCGACGAGGAGCAGGATTCCTCCTACAAGCAAGAGGAAACGCCGCGCTATCACGCTCGCGATGTGGCAGTGATGCGGGCAAAAATGGCGGGAGCGGCGGTCGTGCTCGGCTCGGCCACGCCATCGCTCGAGTCGTATTACAACGCGAAGAAAAATAAATATGCGCTCGTCGAGTTGCCCGACCGCGTCGAGATGCGTCCCTTGCCCGAGGTCGAAATCATCGACATGCGGAAGGAGTTTCAGGAAACTGGGCGCGAGCAGGTGATCTCGCGCAAGCTGGCGGAAGAAATCCGCGAGCGCCTGGAGAAAAAAGAGCAGGTGATGGTGCTGCTCAACCGGCGTGGCTATTCGCCGGTCGTCCTGTGCCGCGCCTGCGGCAAGACACTGCAGTGCAAGAATTGCGCCGTCTCCATGACTCACCATAAGCGCGAAGGCAAGATGGAATGCCACTATTGCGGGCATGTCGCGCCCATCCCCTCGAAGTGCGCCGAGTGCGGCAGTGAGTACGTCTACTTCGTCGGCACGGGATCGGAAAAGCTGGAAGAGTTGTTGCATGGCATGTTTCCGCAGGCGCGCATCGGACGCCTGGATCGCGACACGGTGCGCGGGCGCGAAGATTTCGAGCACGCGCTGAACGCGCTGAATGAGGGCGCGCTCGATATGCTGGTCGGCACGCAGATGATTGCGAAGGGTCATGACATTCACGGCGTCACATTGGTCGGCGTAATCGGAGCCGATATGGCGCTCGGGTTGCCGGATTTCCGAGCCGCCGAAAGAACCTTCCAATTACTCACGCAAGTTGCGGGACGCGCTGGACGCGGCCAGACTCCAGGGAAGGTTGTGCTGCAGACTTATTTTCAGGATCACTATGCGGTCCAGTTTGCGGCGCGGCACGATTTTGCGGGCTTCTACGAAAAGGAATTGCAGTTCCGCGCCTGGATGCACTATCCGCCTTACAGTGCGATTGCGAATGTGCTGATCCGCTCCGAGAAGTTAGATGACGCGCTGAGCTGGTCGGGCACTCTGGGACGCTGGTTTGAGAAGACGCGTCACGAAGGCGTCCGCGTACTCGGACCGGCCGCGGCGCCGATCACGCGCCTGAAGCGCGATTACCGTTACCACTTCATTCTGAAGTCGCCCAGCCGCGAGAAAATGAATACCTTGTTGCGCGCGATGCTGGCGGAAGCAGCCGCGCGCAAGATTCCGCGCACCCAGGTGATTGTGGATGTAGATGCGGTGTGGCTGATGTAGGGAATTCGCTATTCGCTATTCGCCGCTCGCTTTTCGCTATTCGCTATTCGCTTTTCGCGGTGCACCGCAACTCACTCTCGGGCGGATGATCCCTTGGTCTGTCTTTCGAAATAAAAGGCGATGCCCAGGGCAAGAATGAGGGCTGCGATGCCGAAAAAAGTGGAACTGGGCACGTCGTGCGATTCGAGAATGATGACTTTTCGCGCCATGGCGATGAGCGCGACTTCCAGAACGACGCGCACGTGAATCACGTCTTTCCTCAAGTACGCACGCACGGTCTCCAGCAGTTCCACGCCGATCAGCACCAGCAGGAAGTATCCGAAGACCTCGAGCAGACTGTGCACCTGGATGAGAAATCGAGGCGGCCTCCAGATTTCTTCACCGATCACCACCGCGAGATCGGCTGTCGAGAGCACCACAACGACTGCCAGAAGTCCAGTCAGGACGACGACGGTGAATCTCAGGATTTTCGTCAGCAGCGTGTCGAACACGATCTCCTCCGCACCAAGTACGTGGAAGTGTATCCCGAAAACGCCCCGAAAACCTACTCGCGATCAGCCGCCGTCCGTGTACAACGAATCATCGGCCCCGCAAAAACGATCTAAACCGGCGTCTCCCGATTCATTTCCGGCGGAACAGATGCCGCACTTCATCGCGGACGAAGTGCACCCCTTGCAAGCCCTCGTCGCGGATCGCCGGCCATCTCCCCTGGCCCGAAGCGCCGGTAATCGGAGTCCGGGTGAAAGAAAGCGACAACATGACCACCGCAAAAAGCGCCAGCCACTTCCGCCCCGGGGAAATTTCGCGGCGACTTTGAAGCGGCGGATGGTGACTGGTAAGCCACAGCACGACTGCCCACAGCAACCAGCCGATCCAACAGTATTTCGCCAGCGGAATCAGCGCGATCACCACCGCCAACGAAACCCAGCGGTGTAATTTGGGGAACACCGAAAAAAGAATGTGCCCGCCATCCAGTTGGCCGCCGGGCAACAGGTTGAGCGCAGTCGCAAACATCCCCACCCACCCCGCGACCGCTACCGGATGCAACGATAGCGACGTCACCGGAACGTCGAGGCGCAGCAGGCGCGCGGCAAGGTGAAAGATCGGTGGAAATCCCGGCTCGTTGTCGAGCGGGCCAACGAACATCAGCGGGCGCGATAAAGAGAGTCCGACGAAGACGGCCACGCAGGCGGGAATGAACCCGGCAATCGGACCGGCAATCCCGATATCGAACAGCGCCTTGCGCGAGGGGATCGGACTCTTGATACGGATGAAAGCTCCGAAGGTGCCGATCAGGCTGGGAAAGGGAATAAAAAAAGGCAGCGTCGCATTCACGTGATAATGGCGCGCGTAAAGATAGTGTCCCATTTCATGCGCCAGAAGGATGAACATCAACGTGAGTGAAAAAGAAAGCCCGTGCATCAGCCTTGCCGGACTTTGCCACAACCACTCGATCGGGAACAGTGGAATGTTGTCATCGTTGAACGAGAAAGCGGGTTGGTGAAGCGCGAAATTGGCGTAGATGCGAGCACCTACAGTGAGCGTGCTGACAAAAGTCGCGGCCAGCAGCAGCAGATGCAGTCCCCAGCGTTGGCGTGGCCGCGGCACAACCCAGATGCTGGGCTGTTGCTCCCATGCGAGGGTGGTTGGGGACGGCGATCTGGTTTCGGGCATAACGTGAGGTCAGAGGTAAGAGGTTAGATTGCTGAGGTGCGATGCAAGGAAGTAAGCTACCTCTGCAATCTGCCCTCTAAACTCCGCAATCGCCGTTAGTCGATCGACTGCAGTTCCTTGCCCGGCTTGAAGCGGACGGCCTTGCCCGGCGGAATGGAAACTTCGGCGCCGGTGCGCGGGTTGCGGCCGATGCCGGTCTTGCGCGGGCGCACGTTGAACACGCCGAAGCCGCGCAATTCAATGCGGTCGCCCGTCGAGAGCGCCTTCTTCATGCTCTCAAAAACCGTTTCCACGGCCAGCTCCGCCTTGGTCTTGGTGATACCGGTGCGGTTCACTACTTCGTTGATGATGTCGAGCTTAATCACGGGTATCTCCCGGCTCCCGAGGATTGGTGTTCCTCAAGTTATTGATGCTAAGGGAGATAGGTTTGATTGTCAACCGGGGCTGTTGTCTCGTAAGATGACTGCACCAGCCGAGAGAAATTTGTAATTTGTGATTGGTAATTTGCGATTGAAAACCCTCCCGCTATCCCGGCTTTCAATGGCAAAGCGAAATCACCATTACAAATTACCCATCACAAATTCAAAGGGGTTTCATGAGCATCAAGAGTGACCGCTGGATCCGGCGCATGGCGCAGGAGCACGACATGATTAATCCGTACTCGGAAAAGCAGGTGAGTGCGGGAGTGATTTCCTACGGCGTATCGAGCTACGGATACGACTTGCGCGTAGCCGACGAGTTCAAAATCTTCACCAACGTCAACAGCACCATTGTCGACCCCAAGCATTTCGACGAGCGTTCGTTCGTGACCGTCAACGCGGATGTCGCCATCGTCCCGCCCAATTCGTTTGCTCTGGCAAGATCGGTCGAGTACTTCAAGATTCCGCGCGATGTGCTGACCATTTGCGTGGGCAAGTCGACCTACGCGCGCTGCGGCATCATCGTGAACGTTACTCCCTTTGAGCCGGAGTGGGAGGGTTTCGTCACCCTCGAAATCTCCAACACCACCCCGCTGCCCGCGAAGATCTATGCCAACGAGGGCCTTTGCCAGATTCTTTTCTTCCAGTCGGACGAAGTGTGCGAGACGAGCTATAAAGATCGCAAAGGCAAATACCAATCGCAAAAGGGGATCGTGCTACCCAAGTTGTGAGCCGGCCGTCTATTGCGGGATGAGGTGGAGCGTGAGGCGGTGGGGAGCTTGGGCGCCGTTGGTATTCGCAACTGTATGGACTGACAAAGCGGAGGCCCCGTGAGCTTGCTCGCTCCAACGCGCCATGGAGAAATTCTTAGCGTTCAAAATGTCGCGAATTGCAGAATCTTCACCAGTCGTCACCGCCCGGGGCTTGTTCTTCCTGACCACACTCACGATCGGGCTTGCATCGGTTTTGTTGCAGCGGGACAGTGCGAAGAGAGACTCAGCAGCCGAGTCATGAACCTCAGTGAACATAAATTGTTTTTCCGACCCGCCGGGGAAATGCATTCCAACCGATCTGGACGTACCGGGTTCGATTATCTGATCGCCGAAGTGTCAGATGGCTGGCTGGAGCATGTTCGCGACTACGCCACATTGCCGCGCCAACCGTTCTGCGTTCGAAGCGCGGACATATCCTGGCTCTCTATGAGGCTTTACCGGGAATGTAGCCTGGGAGGATTCGCAAGTCCACTGGCCATCGCGGGCCTGATGCTGGAGATCGCTGCCGGCCTGGCCCCTGGACAGCGGCTTGATCCGCTCCCGGACAGCCCTGTTTGGCTGAGAAGAGCAAGAGAGGCTCTGCACGCCCATTGTCACGAGTCCCTGCGCCTCGGCATGGTTGCAGACTGGGTTGGAATTCACCCTGTTCATCTGGCCCGCGAGTTCAGGAAGCACCACGGCTGTACCGTAGGGCAGTATGTGAGAAGGCTGCGGGTGGAATCTGCGAGCCGCAAGCTCGTCGAGTCGGATTCGCCGCTCGCGACCATCGCCTTGCAAGTCGGCTTCGCCAACCAGGCGCACCTCTGCAGAATCTTCAAGCTTGCTACCGGCATCTCTCCAGCGCGATATCGCGCAGTCTCAAGAGCCGCTAATCGCAGACACAATGCTTCGATCATGAAAGACGCGTCGGCGCGCCGGTGTTGACGTGGGCGACTGAGGTCTCTATGCGCTTACCGACACCCGCCATAAATAGGAACACAAGGCAGTCCCGACGTTTGGCATTCTTGCTGGTGGCGTTTGTAGCGAGCGCAACTGTTGCCGCACAAACACCGCCGCCCGCCTCTGCTGCCTTATCTGCCGATCTGTCGCGCTACTACTTCAAAACACCCGCGGACGAAGTTGCCGCGCGCGCCGAGTTGAATGCGGCGCTTGAACAGATGGGGCGGTTCAAGGGGCAAATCAATTCTGCGGCTCGGTTGCTTGGCGCCTTGCGGCAGCATGACGTAGTTCAAAAGCTTTTCAACAAACACGAGCGCTACCTCCACCTGCGCTGCGCTCTCAATCGCAAGGACGCCGCTTGCGCTGCTGAACACGCGCTGGAATCCGACGTGGGCGCCAAGAATGCATTTCTGGATCCCGAAATTCTCGCCATCCCGGAAGACCGCCTGAGCGCGTTCTTGAATGAAGAACCGGCGCTGGCCGCATATCGTTTCGCGCTCGACGACATTCGACGCGACCGGCCGCACTTGTTGCCGGGGCCGAAGCAGACGTTGCTCGACCAATTTCAACCACAAATTGGCGACTGGCAATTCGATCTTTACGACCAGGTTGTGGCCGGCATTTCCTTCGGAACAGTGCAAACGTCTTCGGGCCCGCTCGACGTGGTCCGCCAGCGCAGCCTCATTGCCACAGATCCGGACGGACGGGTGCGGGAGGAAGGATTCAAGCGCACGTTCGCCGGATACGCCAGTCAACGCGATCTGCTCGCCTTCGCGGTCATTCACACTGTCCAGGCGCAAAACCTTCTTGCCAAGACTCACCGTTACGCAGATGCGCCGGCACGCAAATACGACAGCCTCTATTTCAAGCCAGAGGAAACGCGCAGTCTGCTCGATGCCATGGCGCAGCACGGCGATGTCGCCAAGCGCTTTGAGAAAATTCGCTCGGAGGACATCGAGCGCGGCTACCATCAGCCCGCGCACCAGTGGGACACGTCTGCGCCGGCGCCTGGCCTTACGCTGCCCATCACTTCCCTGCCCGACGCCCGCAGTATCTTCCACGAAGCTTTCGCTGGGCTCGGCAAGGAGTATCAAGCTCAATTCGATGCCTTGCTCGATCCCGCCAATGGCCGCGCCGACGTTTTGCCGGGAGGTGCGCCCAATCGCCGCAGCGGAGGGTTTTCTATCGGATTTCCCGGAAGCACCAGCATGTTATTTTTCGGCCGTTACGACGGGACTTTCAAAGACCTCTCGGTGATCGCGCATGAGGGTGGACACGCGGTCCATCGCCAACTTATGAACGATAACGGCGTGCCGCCGTCTTATGCGGAAGGCCCGCATTTCCTTTTCGAATCTTTCGCGGAGTTCAACGAGTTGATCCTGGCCGACTTTATGGCGGAGCACGCCGGCACAGCACAACTGGAACGCTACTATCGCGAAAGGTGGATGTATATCAAGGGCCTCGACGCGTTCTATGGCGCACAGGACGCGCTGCTGGAGCAAGCGATCTACGATGGTGTAGCCGCGGGAACGGTTCGCAACGCCGACGACCTGGACAGCCTGACTCTAAAGATCGACAGCCAGTTTTCAATATTCCCCGCCACCACGCCCGAAGTGCGCGTTCGCTGGGCCATGGACTCGCTCATGGTTGAAGACCCGCTCTACAACGTGAACTATGTTTATGGAGGCTTGCTCGCCCTGAAGTATTACGACCTCTACACCACGCGGCGTGAGTGGTTTGTGCCGCGCTACATCGCTCTGCTGAAAAATGGATTCGACGAACCGCCGGCGGAATTGCTCCATCGATTTCTGGGCATCGATCTGGCGAGTCCCGCGCTGCTGATCGACGACCTGGCTCTGTTGAACCATCGGCTGGATCAACTGGAAACGAGCGCTGGCGGGAAATAACCGCCGCAACAGATTTGAAGACACTAAGTGAAGACTATCCCGCGCCTACCCTGCCTGCTAGAAAATAAGAGTGCCGACGCAGCGAACAACTTTATGGCTAATCGGACTCCTGCTTTTCTTCGGCACCCTGGCGCTCTACTACCCCGCGTTGCAAAACGGATTCGTTAACTACGACGATCCCGCCTATGTGACTGCAAATTTTCAGGTTCAGCAGGGGTTGTCGTTACGCAATCTGAGGTGGGCCCTGACTTCGACGGCGGAGGCGAACTGGCATCCGCTGACCTGGCTTTCGCACATGCTCGATGTGCAGTGGTTCGGGCTGCGCCCGGGCGGGCATCACGCCCAGAGCGTCCTCTGGCATGCCGTCAACGTCGTATTGCTGTTTCTGCTGCTGGCGCAGGCGACCGGATTCGTGGGGCGCAGCGCCGTCGTTGCCGCGCTGTTCGCCGCCCATCCCTTGAATGTGGAGTCGGTGGCATGGGTGGCGGAGCGCAAAACCCTTCTCTGCACTTTCTTCCTGCTGCTGACCTTGGGCGCCTATGGCTGGTACGTAAAGAAGCCGCGGGCCAGCCGTTATCTGCTGGTCGCATTGCTGTTTGTACTCGCGCTGATGGCGAAGCCGATGGTGATCACGCTTCCATTTGCCCTGTTGCTGCTCGATTTCTGGCCGCTGCAGCGTTTCCCGCAAACTCCACTTGCGAAACTTGTACTGGAAAAACTTCCTCTGCTCGCACTCTCCGCTGCCAGTGCGGCGATCACGCTCTACGCGCAGCGCGCCGGCGGCGCCGTCGGCTCGACCGAACTCTTGCCGCTCGCAATTCGCCTGAAAAACGCCGTCTATTCCTATCTGATCTACGTCGAGAAGACCGTCTGGCCCTCCGGGCTCGCTGTGTTCTATCCCCATCCCGAGAACGCGCTTACCCTCTGGAAGGTTGTCGGCGCAGCAGCGGTATTGATTGCGATTACGGCCCTGTTCTGGCATTTCCGCGAACGCCGCTATCTGCTGGTCGGCTGGCTGTGGTTCCTGGGAACGCTTGTACCGGTGATCGGAATCGTCCAGGTCGGACGCCAGGCATGGGCGGACCGCTACGCCTACTTCCCTCTTTGGGGATTGTTTGTAATCGCCGTATGGTTGCTCTCCGAAGCCGCCACGCGAATGAAACTAAGCCGCGCGGCGCAGGTAGCGATCGCATTGGCTGCGCTGCTCGGGTATTCCGTAGCCACACATATCCAGATCGGATACTGGCGCAACAGCTACAGCTTGTTCGCGCAGGCGCTGCAAGTGACCGGACCGAACGCCATCGCCGAAGGGAATCTGGGCTCGGCGCTGATCGAGATGAGACGACCTGACCTGGCCGTGCCCCATCTCGAGCGCGCCATCCAGTTGATGCCCGGCTTTTCCACCGCACACTACAATCTCGGAACCCTGTTGCAGCGGCAGAATGAGCCGCAGCAGGCGCTGCGTGAATATCAACTCGCGCTGAAAGATCCTTCGGACAATCGCGAGGCCGCGCAGACGCACAATAATTCAGGCGTCTTATTCAATCAACTCGGGCGGAAGGACGACGCGCTGGCGGAGTTTAATCAGGCCATTGCGCAGAACCCGTACGAGCAGAATAGTTTCATTGGCCGGGGCCTGATCGAGCACGACGAGGGCAAACTCGACGACGCGCTGCAGGATTTTCAGCGAGCCGCACAAATTGCACCTTCGCCACTGGCTTTGTATTGGGAAGGCCGCGTTCTCGAAGAGAAAGGACAGCTCTCGGCTGCCGCCGAAGCCTATCGGAGGGCGCTGAAACTGGTGCCCAACTTTGGGGACGCGCAGTCAAGGTTAAGTAACGTTGAGCAAACCGGGAAGTAACACGCACGAATCGGCGTGCAGAAATAAAACGCGCGCTTCGTTTCAAAACTCAGATCCGGGCTGACGGCTTACTTCCGCCCGATCTCGCCTTCTTTGAACATGTACTTGATGGCGGGCTTGTAGATCATCAGGTTGGCGGCGCCGCTGCGATTCAGCTTGATGCAGTTCTTGTCGTACCACTCGATATAGCCGTGGACCTCTTCGCCATCGCGCAGCACGACGACCATGGGCGTCTTGCCCTGCATCTGCTTCTGGTAATAAAAGTTTTCCGCGTTGGTCTGCTCGTTCGGAACCACCTTCTTGGCCAGAGCCCCGGCCGAACGGTCCCTGTTTATATCCCTGTCCCGGTCTCGGCGTTCGCTGGGCGCGTGGTTGTGGCCGTGGTTATTGTGCGCGCCATCGGCGCGATTGAGGGTGGGACGGATCAGCTTGCGATTGGCAAAGCTTTCCTGGTCCGCGGATGATTCCATGGGCATCGAGTCGAGCGTATCTTTCAAAACGCACCACCTGCGCGCAGAGGCGGGCAACATTAAGCCACAACACTCAAGCCTGATTTGTTGGTCCAGAGGTGTGAACTGACGGTAACGGTATCACAGCGGACGGGGGATGACAATATTTTGTGCAGCGACAATAGGGCACCGCCCACGGGTTGAATTTCCCCTCTGGAAACGGGCTCGCCCGGTCTGGTTTGCGCCCAGCATTGCACGGTTGAGCCAGGACTCGGATTTGCGGGCTAGACGCGGCAAGCCGCGTCTCTACCTCGGGTTACAAAGCGCGTTCGAGCGCCGTGGCGAAGGCATCCAACGAGAGTGACCGCAGCAAATTGCGGCGCAACCCGCGTTCGACTTCGCCCAAGCCTTCCGCCGCACGCTGCACCCAGGCGAAATCCGCGGCTTCCGATATTTTCCTCAGCTCGCCGAGAATGTCCGTATTCCGCACCAGTTGGGCCGCCCCGGATTGCAGAAACATCACATCCTCCAGCAACGAATAAAGCGTCCGAAAGAGGCTTTCGATCTTCGCCCGCCCTTCGGCGCCCGACCGGTAAGTCTCGGTGGTTTTGAACAGTTCGCTGTGATCGCCACCGGCCAGCGCCGATTTCAGCATGATGAGGGCGTGGCTGCGGGCCGCCATGTAGCTTTCGAGATCGAAGGATAAGGCTCGCCCAACGGCCCCTTCGCTGAGGCGGGCCACCAGAGCTCGTTGCCGCGCATTCCAGTCGGGACGCAGTTTGGCCAGCCGGGCTTCGATCTCGGCATGGGGCAGCGCACCGAGATTCAAGATCATGGAGCGCGAACGGATAGTCGGCAGCAGTTCGCCGGCGTTTTCGGTGAGCAGAAAAATGGTGGCGAATTCCGGCGGCTCCTCTAGAACCTTGAGCAGCGAGTTGGCCGCCTCTTTCATGAAGGCCGAACCGGTAAAAATGTAGACCTTTTCGCGGGCCTCGGCCGGCCGGTAGTAGATGGTCTCAATGACGTGCCGAACCTGATCGACCTTGATCATCATCTGCGGAGGATCGGGCGGAATGATGAGCACGTCGGGATGCGTCTGCACGAACAACCGTGTTTCTTTCTTGTCCGTGTCGCGCAGATTTTCACGCGCCTCCACGGCTTCGGCTAAACGGGCGTCGAGGTCGGCGCTTTGTCCGATGCGAATGCAGTTCGAGCAATGCCCGCAAAAATCGGGCAAGTCATCGGTGCCGATGGTGTCGCTGGTGAAAGGCCGTTCCAGGCAATTCATCGCGCGGGCAATCATAAGAGCGAGCGTGTACTTGCCCGCCCCGTGCGCTCCAGAAAGGATGACTGCGTGGGGAAACCTTTCGCGCGCCAGCATCTCGCGCAAGCGATGGATGGTTTCCGGATTGCCTGCGAAATCTGAAAAGGGCATAAGAGCAGTTTGCCGGTGGAGCGCCTCGCGTCCCCGCACGGCAGACGGGCGAGACGCCCGTCCCTCCACTAGATCTTCAACTTTTTCCTTACCAGTTCCATGATAACCGCGTGCGTCTCACCCGGAGTGCCGCGGGCATTGATCACGTGCACGCGCTGCGGCTCGCGGGCCGCGATCGCGAGATAGGCGTGCCGGACACGTCCAAAAAAAACGCGGCTCTCCTGTTCGAAACGGTTCTCGTCTTTTTCTTTTTCCGATCGTCCAGCCCGGTGCTTTCGATTGCGACGCCGCGCACGCTCGACGCTGAAGGCCACTTCGTTATCCAGCAGAATCGTCAGATCGGGGCGCAGGTTTCCGCAAAGGATTTCGTGCAACTGCAGCACCGCCTTCGAGCCCAGTTTGCGGCCTCCGCCCTGGTAGGCTTCGGTCGAATCGGTGAAGCGATCGCAGAGCACGATGCGGCCTTCGGCGAGCGCGGGCAAAATAATTTCATGAATATGTTGCGCGCGGGAGGCAAACATCAGCGCCATTTCGGTCAGGGGAGAGAGCCCGGCCGTGGCCGAGTGCAGCAATACCTCGCGAATCTTTTCGCCGGTGCTGGTTCCGCCCGGCTCGCGCGTAACCGTCACCGCTAGTCCATGAGCCCGAAGGGAACGCGCCAGCTTTTCCACTTGCGTGCTCTTGCCGCTGCCGTCGAGCCCTTCAAAAGTTATAAATTTCCCGCGAGCGGTCACGTCCGAGATGATAGCAGGCGAGCACTTGTGGAGAATTACGCGAATTACGCTCCGCGACGAAGCCCCGGCAAATGACTCGGCCGTTGCCGAGGCTGATATATTAACCTACGGTTCGCATTGCATCGCTGCCGCAGAAAAATCTGGAGGCTGAATGGGCTCGCGTTTCACAGCAACAAAATTCCTGGGGTTGGCTCTTTTTTTCTTTTCATCATTTTCACTTTTCGCGGCCGATGGTCCGTCCGTCACGCTTTCCGTCGACGCCTCGGACGCGCCGCGCAAAATGTTCCACGCGCAATTGCGCATTCCGGCGAAGCCCGGCACGCTCACGCTTTACTATCCGAAGTGGATTCCCGGCGAGCACGGCCCGACGGGTCCCATCACTGATTTGACCGGGCTTCAATTTACCGCCAGCGGAAAGACGCTGCCGTGGCGGCGTGATCTGCTCGATGGCTACACCTTTCATGTCGAAGTTCCCGAGGGAGAAACCGAAATCACCGCCAGCCTCGACTACGCCTCCCCTACCTCGGTTGAGCAGGGATACAGCGCTGCCATGGCCGCGACCGAAAAATTGTACGTCGTCAACTGGAACGCGCTGTTGCTCTATCCCGCCGGTTACACAACCGACCAGCTTACCTACACCGCCAGCCTGCGCCTGCCGGCGGGATGGAAATTCGGCACGTCGCTGCACGTCGCCGATCAGGCGGCCGGCGAGATTCATTTTGCGCCCGTTTCGCTGACCATGCTGGTGGATGGTCCGGTGATCACCGGCGAATACCTGAAAGTCGTGCCGCTGACCGCGGCCAACGAAAATCCTCCGGCGGAAATCGACGTTGCCGCCGACAGCGCCGCCGCGCTCGACGCTCCCGCGGAAGTCTGGGAACATTACCGGAACCTGGTGAAGCAGGCGGGAATTCTTTTTGGCGCCCGCCACTACACCGATTACCACTTTCTCCTGACCCTGAGCGATCACGTCGCGCACTTTGGATTGGAGCATCACGAATCGAATGACAGCCGGGCCGACGAGCGCTCGTTGATCGAAGAATATGGGCGGAGACATGTCGCCGGCCTACTGCCGCACGAGTATGTGCATTCGTGGAACGGCAAGTACCGCCGTCCCGCCGATCTAACCACGCCCGACTTCGAGCAGCCGATGCAGACTGACTTGCTCTGGGTCTACGAGGGCCTAACCTCCTATCTGGGAGACATGCTGGCCGCGCGCAGCGGTCAACGCACGCCCGCGCTCGCGCGCGAGGAACTGGCCGGGATGGCGGCCGATCTGGATCATCGTTCGGGCCGCGTCTGGCGCAATCTGCAGGATACCGCCGATGGCGTTCCCAGCATGCAGATGGCGCCGCGCGCATGGGAAGATTGGCGGCGGCCGGTCGATTATTACGACGAAGACGTGCTCAACTGGCTGGCGGTGGATGTGATCCTCCGGCAGCAGACAAAGGGTGCGAAATCCATGGACGATTTCTGCAAACTTTTTTATGGTCCGCAGAGTACTCCGCCGATGGTCAAGACCTACACCTTCGATGACGTCGTGAACACGTTGAATCAAGTCACTCGCTATGACTGGCGGGGCTTCTGGACCGAGCGTCTCACCAATCATGGCCCAGGCGCTCCGCTCGGCGGAATCGAAGCCAGCGGCTGGAAACTGGTCTATGACGAGTACGCGGCCGGGATGGATCGCTACGAGGATCGCGAGGAAAGAACGGTCGATGCGCATTATTCGGTCGGCTTGCTGTTTGGCAGGAATGGAATCATTCGAGATACGATCGAAAACATGGTCGCCGCCAAAGCTGGCCTCGGGCCGGGAATGAAAGTAGTCGCCGTCAATGGCCGCCGCTTTTCGCCGGAGGTGTGGCACGACGCGATTCGAGCCGCCAAGAATAGTCCGGCGCCCATCGAGCTCATGGTCGAAAACACGGATTATTTCCGCGTCGTGAAGCTTGATTACCACGGCGGAGAAAAATATCCTCACCTGGTACGCGACGAATCGAAACCCGATTTGCTGACGGAAATTTATCGGGCAAAATAAAACCGGCAAAGTGAACTGGAAGTCTTTAGAGAACGGGCGCGCTATCCCGCCGCGGCCGTCTCTTCGTCCTCGAGAACTGCTTCGGAATCGGAGTCTTCCAGCATAAAACCCAAAACTTCCTGCGGAATCGGCGCGCTCCACACCGGCGCAAATGACAGGCGATGGAGTGGCGAAGGCCCATGCTCGCGCAGAGCCGCGAGATGGCGAGGAGTGCAGTATCCCTTGTTCGAGGCCAAGCCATACATGGGAAACACCGGGTCCCAGGCCGAGATCATCCGGTCGCGTTCGACTTTCGCAATAATGGACGCCGCCGCAATCGATGCCGAAAGCGCATCGCCGTGAATGATCGCCTGTTGCGGAAGCTCGCAATCGAGCTTCATCGCGTCGACCAGCAGATAGCTGGCCGACGGAGTCAGTTGCTGCGCCGCAAGCAGCATGGCCAGCCGCGACGCGTGATAAATATTGATCTGATCGATGCGCGCCGAATCCACCACGGCAATGCTCCAGGCAATGGAATGTTGGCGAATCCGGAGGGCAAGTTCTTCACGGCGCTCGGCGGGAAGCAATTTTGAGTCGCGCAGTCCGCGAATGCGGTAGCCGGGTTCGAGGATGACCGCGGCGGCTACCACCGGCCCGAACAGCGAACCGCGGCCCACTTCATCGACTCCGGCAACGTGCATGGCGCCCGTCGCCCATGCTCGCTTTTCAAACTTCAGCGTGCAGCGAAGTTTTTTTAGAAGCCGCAGTTTGGCGGCGGAGGCAGAAATTTTGTCTGCTTTAGAGAGTTTCGATGAGCGCGAAGATTTGGACACGGAAGCTGATCAGCATCTTCGCCGAAGCAGACGGGCAAATGCAAGCGCGGCGTTTGCTGTCAGGTGTTCGGTTTGTGTGGTGGCGGGGCTTCGCCCCGCTGGGACGGGGCACAGCCCCGTCACCACACGACAACACCACACAAGAATCTCCCAACAAAACCTGCTACTGTTCGACTTCCTTCAGGCGTGCGGCTTTGCCCTTGAGGCCGCGCAGATAGTAGAGCTTGGCGCGACGGACTTTCGCCGAGCGAATGACGTCAATCTTGTCGATGACCTTGGAGTCGAGCGGAAAAATGCGCTCCACGCCCTGACCGAAGCTGATCTTGCGCACGGTAAAGCTCGGTTGCGCGCCGCGCGACCGGGCAATCACGACGCCTTCGAACGCTTGCAGGCGTTCTTTTTCGCCTTCCCGGATCTTGACCAGCACCTTGACCGTATCGCCGGGGCCAAATTTCGGCAGGTCGGTGCGGCGGGATTTCGCCAACAATTTTTCAATAATCGGATTGCGCATAATTTCCCTTTCCTTCATCAATCTTCAGTAGACACGGGGCTTGCCCCGCCTCTGTCCGTGGCCAGTTTAATCTCGGCCAGCAATGCAAGATCTTCCGCGGTAAGCGCGACTCGCTGCAATAAATCAGGACGGTTGCGCAGCGTCTTCGCTAAAGCCGTCTTGCGCCGCCAACTGCGAATCTGCTCGTGGTTCCCGTTCACCAGCACTTCCGGCACCGCCATCCCGCGAAACTCCGCGGGCCGCGTGTAATGCGGATAATCCAGCAATCCGCCGGAAACGCAGGTCGAACTCGGCCCCTCGCCGGTCCACTCCGCCTGTCCGGCCATCGCCTCGGTAAACGATTCCTGCCGCGTCGAATTCTGATTGCCGACCGCGCCCGGAATCAGCCGCGTGACCGTATCCACAACCACCGCCGCGCCCAGTTCGCCGCCGCTCAGCACATAATCGCCGATCGAAACTTCACGGTCGGCCACGTACTCGCTGATCCGTTCGTCCACGCCCTCGTAACGTCCGCAGATCAGGACGATCCGTTCCAGCGTTGAAAGCTCCGCCGCCAGCGTTTGATCAAGCCGGCGCCCTTGTGCCGACAGCAAAATCACCGACTGCATCGCGCCTGCTTTCAAACGCTCGCCACGCGAGGCCACATCGCCGAACGACTCCAAACAATCAAAGATCGGTTCCGGCTTCAGAACCATGCCCTCGCCGCCGCCAAAGGGACGGTCATCCACGGTGCGATGCTTGTCTTTCGTATAACCTCGCAGATCGTGAATCCCGACGTCCAGCAGGCCCGTCCCCCGAGCCCGACGCACAATGCCGTAATCCAACGGTCCGCGAAAAAAGTCGGGAAAGATCGTGAGAATGTCGATCTTCATTTGCGGCAACCAGTCGTTGGTCATTGGTCGTTAGTCGTTGGTCGTTAGCAAAAGCCTTTCATCGCAAGCGAGTTGCGAACGACCAGCGACTAACTACTTCTTTTCTCTTTCTCTGCCAGCGGCGCGTTCACGTCCAGCAAGCCTTCCGGCAACTTCATCCTGACTTGCCTCTGCTCCAGGTCCAGCTTTTCCAGATACGCCTCGGCGAAGGGAATCTCGTAAGGCAGCTTGGTTGCCTGTGCTTGATTACGAACCACCAGCAGCGGCGCTTCTCCCGCTCCAAACTGCACATCTTCTATCTTGCCGATCTCGCGACCGCCGTCAAATACGGTGCAACCGATCAGGTCGCTGAGATAAGTCCAGCCCGGCTCCAGCGCCGCACGTTCACTCAACGGAAGCTGAAGTTCGGCGCCGATCAGCGGCTCGGCATCGTTCATCGTTTCGATGCCCTTCAACTTCAGCACCAGAAAACTCTTATGCGGCCAGAGATCGTCGACCGTAACTTCGCGACGCTGCCCGTCTTTAACCAGCGCCCACAACCGCATCTCTTCGCGGATTCGGCCGGGAATATCGGTGTGTAACTCAACCGCAACTTCGCCGCGGCGTCCCTGTGTCTTGATCACGACCGCCAGGGTAATCCATTCGCCGCTCGCGTCCGGTGCCGCCATTGGTCCTTAGCTACTTCTCGTTACTAGCTACTTCTGACTTCGTCGCTTCACAGAACCGTTACTCAATAATCTCCAGGGCGTAGCGCTTGTCGAGCTTCGCACCCGCCGCCGTCAGCACATTGCGCAAGGCGCGAGCCACGCGGCCGGAGCGGCCTATGACCTTGCCCAGATCGGCTTCGGCCACTTCGAGTTCGATGACGGTTTCGTCTCCGTCTTCATACTCGTCGACAAAAACTTCGCCCTTGGCCTCGACAATCGCCCTGGCGATGTATTCAATCATGGCGCGCGGGCTTGCGCTCGGCTCGATCATAAGGAATTACAGCTCCTGAATTTAGCGGTATAAAGGACAGCTAAGCGACCGAAGCGGCCGCAGCCGGTGCGGGAAGGGCAAGCAGTTTCTTGACCCGGTCCGAGAGCTGGGCGCCTTTCGAAACCCAGTGCTCAATGCGATCCCGTTTCAGGTCGAAGGTCGCCGGATTGGTGCGCGGATTATACGTTCCCACCACTTCCACCGGACGCCCATTACGAGCCCGTTCCTTCTCAATCACCACCACGCGGTAATACGGTTTTTTACGCGCACCAAAGCGCGCCAGTCGAATCATTAACACAGAATGCAGTATCCTTTGCCCGGAAGAGTCCGGCGGGGTCAACAGTCTAACCAAAGAAGGAAAGACAAACGTTTATTATGCCGGAGCTAAGGCCTTTTCGCAATGGGGGCCCCACGGGTAAGTTGGAGCTACGGGCGTCTCGCCCGTCCAAGGGATACTATGAGGCCGGGCGGGGACGCCCGGCGCTCCACCAGTTGCTACGCCGTCCTCGCCAGCTTGATCTCGTCCGTTCCCCGCACCGAGTAATGCTGGTCGGGAACGGGGAAGCCGGCATGGGCAAACGTGTCGCGGATCAGCCGGTTGGTATCGAAATACACCTGCCAGTAATGGGAGTTGTTGCAGTACGGGCGCACCGCCAGCACCGGTCCGGCAAGGTTAAACGTCAGGATCTCGACATCCGGCGCGGGCGCTTCCATCACGTTCGGAATCTTTGCCAGCGCAGGTTTCAGCAGGGCAACCGCCGCCCCTGGATCAACTCCGTGCGCCAGTTGCGCCGTCAACTCGACGCGCCGGTAGGGGTTGGCGGAAAAATTCTGGATCGTATCGCCGAACACCTTCCCATTCCCGACAATGGTCTTCACGTTGTCGGGCGTACTCAAGGTCGTGGCGAACAAGCCGATTTCCTCGACCGTACCGGTAACTCCCGCGGCAGTGACAAAATCTCCAACCTTGAACGGCTGCAGGATCACCAGGAACACGCCGCCGGCAAAATTCGACAGAAGCCCCGACCACGCCATCCCAATGGCAACTCCGACCGCGGCAATCAGCGCGGCAAAGCTTGTCGTCTCGACCCCGAAGAACCCGAGAATGGCCACCACCAGCACGATGTTCAGCACCGCAGCCAGGGCCGAGTTGATGTAGCGGATCAGCGTGGGATCGATCTTCTGCTTCCGCAAGGCGCTGCCGATCATGCGCAGCATCACGCCGATCAACCAGCGGCCGACGATCCAGATGGCGATCGCACCCAGAATTTTCAAACCGACCGCGGTCAGCATCGTGGTTACGGTGACCTTCATGGCGCTGAGATCGATGTTCATACAGCCTCCTTCTCGACCGTTCCTGGGGATCTTTACCGGCTTGCGGACAAATTGTACCTGTGGGTGGGCGACTTGGTCACGTGCGAAACGGGGCAGAGCCCCGTCACCACACAAACAGACCAGCGGTAGTGTCCTAATTGTAGTGTCCTAATTCAGAGCGGCACTCCAGCGGCTGCACCGATCCCAAAAAGCTTGGTTTGTGGTAAAAAATACTGTAATGCCACAGTCATGTTCATTCTGAAGACCGCCTCTGGCAGTCCTAATCCGCGAAAATCGGGTGCACGATGCTAAGGGACCGATGCTAAGAGCCCTGTTCATTGCGCTGTCCGAAAGCCGGTGGCTGCGCGGAGTTGCCGAGCGCTCCAGCTTCGGCCAGCGCACCAGCGCCCGCTTCGTCGCTGGAACCACCGTTGCCGACGCCATTCGCGCCGCCGCCGCCATGAATAAAATCGGCGCCCGCGTCTCCATCGATAATCTGGGCGAAAACGTTACCAATGCCGACGAAGCCCGCGCCAGCGCTCAGCTCTATCACAACCTGCTCGATGAGATCGCGGCCAAAAAGCTGGATGCGAACGTCAGCGTGAAACTGACGCACATGGGCCTCGACGTCGACGAAAAGATGGCCTACGAAATCGTTCGCGGCCTGGTCGCGAAAGCCGCCGCCATGTCGCCGCAGAATTTCATTCGCGTCGATATGGAAGGCTCGCCCTACACCCAGCGCACGCTCGACTTCGTCCACGAGCTGCATCGGGTTCCGGGAAACGAAGGCTCGGTGGGGGCGGTGATCCAGTCGTACATGCGACGCGCCGAGGCCGACATCGAAAAGCTGCTCTCCGAGCGCATCCGCATCCGCCTCTGCAAAGGCGCCTACAAGGAGCCCGAAGACGTCGCCTTCCAGAAGAAATCCGAGGTCGACGCCAGCTACGTGAAGCTGATGAAGATTCTGCTGAAAAGCGGCGTCTATCATGGCTTAGCCACTCATGATGAGACCATCATTAAAGAAGCTAAAGCCTTCGCCATCCGCGAGAACATTCCACGCAACGCCTTTGAGTTCCAGATGTTGCACGGCATCCGCCGCGACCTGCAGCAGCGCCTGGTCAAAGATGGCTGGGGAGTGCGCGTCTACATCCCGTTCGGCACCGAATGGTATCCCTACTTTATGCGGCGCCTGGCCGAGCGCCCGGCCAATGTGTTCTTCATCGCCAAGAACCTACTAAGACAGTAATCCTCGTGCCGGGCACACATTTTTTCTTCCCAAAATGAATGCTATTAAGCTCCATTTTCGTTTTAGGAAATGGAAGCCAACTTGGATTGGACTCCTAGCTTGCCCCCTCGGCGATGTTTGGGTCCAACTGAGAGCAAAAGGGTTAGTAGACTCGCGGCAGAATTGCAGCGAGACTCCCGGTTTCCAATTCAATCCTCCGCGTCGCCACGGGGAAGGGCGCCGCGGGGGTTTTGCTTTGCGGAGAGTGCAAAAGCTTGCGCACCGAGCCTCCCGGAGCCGGCGCAGACATTCGTAACTTGCTGATACACTGGAACAGCTGAGCTCCCTTCCCTGTGGAGCTCAAAATGCCCATTCCACACTAGGCACGGACTCTTAACCCATCCCCCGCTTCACCCTTGAGATTGACCACCGACGGAGCTTTTCTCTCCCTCAGAGTTCCGGTCACGCAGCGTTCAATGCAGCCAACCGGCGATTTCCCGCTCGTTCGGAAACTCGCTCTGACAGGAGAGAAAACTTTGAAAGTATCGAAAATAGAGCTGGCACGCGTTCGCCGTGCGCTCACTGGAATTCTGGCGGTTTCGCTGCTCGGCATTTTGTTGCCACGGTCCGCTGACGCCGCTGATTGGAAGACTCTTGCAGCCCCACCCGTTCCAATCTATTTGGCGGCAACAGAAACAATCAACGGGGTTATCTACGTCGCCGGCGGGCAAAGCGGCAGCGGTCCCGCATCGACGCTGCAAGCGTTCAACCCGGAGACCAAAACCTGGACTCTTCTTGCCAGTATGCCGCTCACTTTGTATCAGGGGAACGGCGCCGGAGTCATTAACAGTCAACTTTATGTGGCCGGCGGTTGGAACGGTCCTCTGCCGACCACCGAGCTCCTCATGTACGATCCGCCCTCGAATACCTGGACCACTCTGGCCGCCATGCCGCACTACAGCGCCTGCGGCGGAACGGGCGTGATCAACAGCAAGCTCTATGTCACCACTGCCTGTAATGGATACAACGGATACTCCAGCCTTTTGGACGTGTACGATCCTGTGGCCGATGCCTGGACGAGTCTGCCCAATTCCTCAAGCGCGCACGGAAGCCCGGCCTTCGGAGTGATCAACGACAATTTCTACGTCGCAGGTGGAACCAATAGCAGCGGCGGCGTCACCGATGTCGTTGAAGTTTACAATCCGGCAACCAGCACCTGGACAACGCTCGCCCCAATGCCAACGGCCGTGCAGTTTGCAACCAGCGTTGCGCTCAATGGCGAACTCTATGTCATCGGAGGCAATAACGGAACTAATTACGTGGCCAATGTGCAGGTCTATGATCCTCACAAAAACAAATGGAAAACCCTGGCTTCCCTGCCCTCAGCGATTGGCTTTTCTGGCGGCGCCGTCGCCTATGGCCTCGTATTTATGGAGGGAGGCTATTCCGGAGCCGGTAGCGACGCCACGAATCAATACATGGCGGTTGCTCCCTCAATTCCGTAAGGCTTGAGCTCGGGTGGGGACGGGGCTTCGTCCCGTCCCATCCGGGTCAAGAACCCGGCACCACACGAGCGCTCACCCCTCCCACACAAAAGCGTCAAACACCCGCTTCGACTCGAACCCGATGCGCTTGTAAAGCGCAATCGCGCGATCGTTCGCCTCGGTCACGGTCAGCGAGATGAACTTGAGTCCGCGCCCGCGCAGATTTCTGGTCGAAGCCGCCAGCATCACCTCGCCCAATCCCGCCGAGCGATATTCCGGCAGCACGCAAACCTGCGTAATGTGCCCGACATCGGAACGCACCAGTGAGCACAGAATCAGCCCGACCAGAGTACGAGTACGGCGCTGGTAGACGACAAACGACGAGTGAGCATCGAACGTTCCGCATCCCGGAAAACGCACGATGTTATTGAGAAAGCGCAGCGAGCCGGTGAGCGTGCGGTATTGGTCGTTGATTTCAGAATCGACGTGTCCGCGATACGCGGCGGTAATGACGGCCGCCGCTGACTGGTATTCGTCATCCGACCACGGACGTATTTCGAACTGCGGCGGCAACGCCGGCTGAAGTCCCGGCGAAGCCTGCGGATGACGTCCAATCTCGAAATTCATGAAGACGCGCGGATGGCGGCTGAAGCCGGTCCGCAGAAAGGGTCCCGCCACTTCGCCGGTACTGTGCGCGAGCAACTGCGCCTCTACCCGATGAATTCCCGGCGACTGTTGCAGGGTCTCGATGACGTGAGTCAGCAGACGCTCCTCGACCGCATGACCATCGGACTCGCCGGCTCCCGCGCGGACAGATTCACGCACAGATTCTCGAACCGCCCGAACCGATTCACGAACAAAGAGGTCGCCAATCACGCCCTTATTCTGCTCGTAGACGAAAAATGAATAGCCGAAGATGCTGCCCCGCTCGATTGCGGCATAGCCCGGCAGAATCTTGGCATCCATGTAGCGCAGGATCATCTCGGCGGAGGTGGTGTAGTCCCAGGAGAGCAAGCGCCCCCACATGGCGATCTCGTCTTCCAGCAGCGGCCGAAGATCAGCGGAAGAGAAATGTCGGAGATCGAGAATTTCCATAAAGACTTTAGGTGTCAGGTCTCAGGTATTGGAGGAGTCGGGAAGAATACCTCGTGGTTGATTCTCCTCAGCACGACGGAATTACTCACACCTGACCCGACACCTGATTCACTTTCCCACCCAGTACAGATCCAATTTCTGTGCCGGGATACTGGTTAAGTATGATACCCGCCGTCCGGGCATCAGTTCGGCCGCTTGCGTTTGCATGCCTTGGGCGGCCACCAGAACATGAGCCGCCGCCGGGATATTTCCATCCTCATATTTTTCCACCGGACGATTGAGATAAAACTCCAGGCCGTATTCCGGCTCCCGTTTGACGTGATAGAGCGCGACCGGGACTGCCTCGTGCGAAAACGCCTGAATGCTCTCGGCAATGGGGCGCGCGGATTGCGTGGCGTCGATGGCGGGCGCGGCGAAACGCAGGATCGCCGCCATAGCGATCACGACGGCGAACAGGGTAGCGCGGGTCAGCAGGCGCAGTCCGGCGCTGGAGCCTGCGGAGATGCCAATGGCAAGCGCAAACGCGACCGCTGTCGCAGCGCCCAGCCAGGTTTCGGTCAGCCATGTTCCGGTCATCCATGTTCCGCTCATCCCGGTTCCGGCGCTGGAGTTCGCGCCGCTCCACAACAGGCGGTGATTCATCATGATCGAGCCGGCCGAGAAAGCGGCGAAAATCAGTATTCCGCAAACCGCGCCATGAGCCGCGGCCAAGAGCGGAGACAACTTCTTTTCCGGCACCTCTTCCTGCGCCCGTCGCGCAGCCAGATACTCTGCCACCAGCAGCGCCGCCGCGGGCACCGCGGGCAGAATATATCCCGGCAACTTCGATTGCGACGCGCTGAAAAACACGATGGGCACCAGCATCCAGATCAAAAGAAACAGTCCCCAGGAATCGTCCGGCGCCAAAAAAGCGTCGGCGCCCTTTTTCCTGCTTTCGGACCAGATCCCGCGCGCGCGTTCCACGACCGCCGCGATCAGCACCGCCGTCCATGGCATGGTGGCGAGCAGAAACACCGGCAGGTAAAACCAGAAAGGATAGCGGTGGTGATAGACGTTCGCCGAGAAGCGCGCGAGATTGTGCTCAAGAATAAACACGCGAAAGAAATCCGGGTCGCGCCATTGCACGGCGATGTACCAGGGCAACGCCACCAGAAAGTAGAGAACGATGCCCGGAATCCAGAGCGTGCGCCAGAAGGTGCGCGAGTCACGCCTCACGGCCACGAAAATCAGAATGATGACGCCGGAAAGTGCAGGCGCAACCGGCCCTTTGGCCAGGGTTCCGAGCGCCATGAAAATATAAAACGCGGCCAGATAAATCCGCCGTCCGCCGGCATACCACGCGTACCAGGCAAGCAGTCCAATGGCAAAGCAAGCCGCCAGAGGCATGTCGGTCGCGGCGGCATGGGCGAATCCAACTATGCCAGCGCAACTTGCGGCAACGAGCGCCCCGTCCAGTTCGCCGCCCGGCCGGAAGCGCCGGAGAAATAAATAAATCGCGGCGATCAGCAAAACGGCATCGACCGCCGACGGCAACCGGGCTGCCCGGTCGCTCACGCCAAAGACGCGGAACGACAGCATCGCCTCCCAGTAATAGAGCGCCGGTTTTTCCAGCCACGGCTTGCCCTGCAGCGTGGGACTTACCCAATCCGAACGCGAGAGCATTTCGCCCGCCACCTGCGCGTAGCGCGGCTCATCGGCTCCGACCAGACCAAAAGCTCCGAGCCCATAGAAGAAAAGAAATCCGCAGAACGCCACCAGCAGCAATAAATCAGTACGGCTCTGCGGAGTTGCTGGCTTCATGGGTTGTCAGCTGGTTACTCGGACTCCATCGTTTGCTTCGGCTTCACGAACGGCGATCGGTCGGCGGTCAGCGGCCAACGATCAACGACCAATGGCCAATGACCAATGACCAACGATCAGCGACTAGCCGATCCGTTCGCGTTCAAGATTACAGCTTCCGCCCGCAGACGCTCGACAATTTGCGACACGGCAATCGCGAGCGGTCCGTCGATTGAGCAGCCGCTGGCGCACTTGTGTCCGCCGCCGCCGAAATGCTCGGCCACCGTCGAAACGTTCACCTCTCCCTTGCTGCGCAGGCTGACCCGAAAGCGGCGATCGCTCAGCTCACGAAAGAAAATCGCCACCTGCACATCGGCCATGGAGAGCGCGTAGTTGACCAGCCCCTCGCAATCCTCTTCGCGCGCGCCCAGACGCTGCATCTGCTCCTGCGTTACCCAGATCCAGGACAACGGACCTTCGCGATGCAGGTTAGAGAGCGCCGCGCCCAGCAGACGCATCTTGGCCGTCGAATGCCCGAAATAAATCGGCCGCGCGCAATGCGCCGGATCAGCCCCCGCCAGCACCAGATCCCGCGCCACCGTGAAGGTATGCTCGTTCGTCCCCTCGAACATGAACGAACCCGTGTCGGTCATCAGCGCCGTGTAAAGGCAGGTGGCGATGTCGCGATCGATGGGCACGCAGGCGAGGCGTGCCAGGCGGTAAACCAGTTCGGCCGTAGCCATCACGGTCGAATCGATCCAATTGACATTGGCAAAAGTGCGGCCGCTCACGTGATGGTCAATATTGATAAGAAAACATTGCTCCAGGCCGTCGAGCTGCGCCCGCCGCGTGCTGTCGCATTCCAGCAGGATGACGGCGTCCTCCGCGAAAGAGCACGCTGGAACCGAATCCGCCTTGATGACGCGATCGGCAAAAGGAAGGTTCTGGTAGATACGCGGCACGCCATCGTGCATGACCACGTCGGCCTCTTTGCCCATGATGCGGAGCATCTGCCCACAGGCTAGCGCCGAGCCGATGCCGTCTCCATCGGGCCGCGCATGCGACGTCACCACAAACCGCCGCCGCGCCCGAATCTCTTTTAGAACCCGCTCCAGCATGGAATACTCTTGGCCATTCGTCGTCGTTCGGTTGCGATTCGAGTCGTTGGTCGTTGGTCGTTGGCCGCTTGTCGCTGGCTGCTGGTCGCGGGTCGCTAGCGACCGGCGACCCGCGACTCAAGACGAACGACCAACGACGCTCTCTCTACACTCCGGGCTCAGCCTTCTTCCGCCGCCGCTTTTTCTCGCGCTCCAGCAGTTGCTCGACCCGGCTCTCCAATTGATCGGCACGATCGATCTGAAAGTAAAGTTCGGGAGGCCGTCGCAGTCCCAGTCGCTCCACCAGCGCGTGCCGAACGAAATTTCTGGCCGCCGCCAGTCCTTCCAGCGTGCGCTCCGCCTCTGCCTCATCGCCCGCCACGGTCACCATCACGCGAGCCGACCGCGCATCGTCGGCCATCAGCACCGAACTCACGCTCGCCAGCCCAATCCGAGGATCGGCGAGTTCGCCTTCGAGGATGGTCTCGATCTCTTCGCGGATGGCTTCACTCAGCCGTCCCCGATGATATTTCCGCCCACGTTGCTCCAAGCCGCACCTCGAAGGTAAGAAAACTTGTAAGGATATCAGAAAGAGGAGTCCGGGCCGTGACAAATCCAGGCACGGCGGCCGGGTCAGCGTCCAGCCGTGATCACAGGAACTCAACAAACGAGTCGGTAACTTCCGCTCCGGCATTATTCGCGATGCGCATGGCCGCCCGCTCCACATTCTTCATCAGCCCGTCAAGATAATCGCGGGAGTCGGAGACGCTGACCACGCCGATCGTCGCCTGATTCCACAGTGGTGAAGGATCAAGCTCGGCCACGGCAACATTGAACGAAGTGCGGAGACGATCCTTCAGGCTGCGCGTAACCTGGCGCTTGTCCTTGAGCGACTGCGCCGCTTCGATGCGAAGTTCGAGGGTGAGGAATGCGATCATGGATTCATTTCGAAACGACTGCTATCCGAGCTGACAATCGAGAACCGCCCCAGCAGGGAGAGCTGTCACCGACACCCAGCGAGCCGCCGCTCGGAATTTTTTCCATCTCTAACTAATTGACCAGCAGCGACTTACTGGATTCTAACTCGCCACGGCCATGCTCTCTGCAAAATTCGATGCGGGAAGCCCGTTTCGTTGTGCTAGACTAGGAATCGCTAAGTTTGACTCACAAGCAGTTGAAGGTCGGTACCGCCAACCAGCGCCACCCCTCCTCTACAGCAGCGAATCACCTCTAGCATATTTCAATCAAGTAACAAGAATAGGAACACAATGGCAGAACAAGGAACAGTGAAGTGGTTTAACGACGCCAAGGGCTACGGCTTTATCAGCCGTCAGAATGGCGAAGACGTTTTCGTGCATTTCTCCGCTATTCAAGCTGGCGGCTTCAAGA